>Ga0079998_127569_pt1 | contig 241147 bp, 254 predicted proteins | sample PerSpoBPS_BMetaG_FD_69201 | JGI IMG/M metagenome (GOLD analysis project Ga0079998, IMG submission 69201) | Thermal spring microbial communities from Yellowstone National Park, Wyoming, USA - Perpetual Spouter B (PS_B) MetaG (SPADES assembly)... | ecosystem: Environmental > Aquatic > Thermal...
TTCATAATACAGGTCATTATACTCTCGATGCAGCATTCGTTTCACAATTTGAAAATCATATTCGAGCAATAAGCAATTTAGAATTGGGCTCAACAGAATTGTTTTGCTATGGAGGTATGCTGAATATTTTGGGCATTTCAGACTTGAGCTTAGAAGTATTGAAATATGGAAAGTTGTACTGGTATGGTAAAAAAGAAGTAAGAAAAAGACGCAAGATGGGTCATATTAATGTAGTAGGAAGCACAATTCAAGAAGTTAAACATAAAATCGATGAGTTAATCAAGATTGTTTATCCTAAAGGTTTAGATCTTTAAGACTAAATACTGAATTATTTTTATTATTTTATGTTCAAATGCTTCATAGGCAAAATCTACGTATCTTTTAAACCTTTAAAAATAGCTCAAGCTTTGCTCATATATAATGAAAGGATTATTTATAATGGAGGTGTAGATGTAGCAGAAAGAATATGCGATGAATTCGGTGGAGAAAAGAAAGAGCTAAAGAATGAAGTTATATTACCTGGATTCATCGATGCACATGTTCATTTAGATTGGATAGGGGAAACGCTGAATCAATTGGATTTGAGGAATACTAGAAGCATTGAAGAATTGAAGAAAAGATTGCAAGAATTTTCTTTGAAATCTAAATCTAACTGGATATATGGAAGAGGATGGGATCATGAACTATTCAAAGAGAAAAGATTACCAACAAGATGGGATATAGAGGAAGTAGTAAAAGATAAACCAGTCATGCTTTCTAGAGTCTGCGGTCATATGGCTTTATTGAACACAAAAGCTCTTTCAGCATCTAATCTATTAGTTCAAGAGAATGAGGATGTCTTGAGGGATGAAAGAAACGAAGTAACAGGCATTATTAAAGAAAACGCGATAAGCAAGGCTATAGAAAAATATAGAGATTCGTTAAGTGATGAAGAATTGGAAAAATTCTTGATAGATGCCATGAACTATTGTGCTTCCCAAGGAGTTACAACTATCGGTCTAGCAGGATGCAGCATGCGCATATTGAAATTATTGATAAAATTGAATACGGAAAAGAAACAAAAAATTCGAGTTAGAGCATACATTAGGCTGAATGGGAACAAATTAGTTCAAGATTTAATAAAAAATGCAGGAATTCAATGCGGTTTCGGTGATGACATGTTAAAGATAATGGGGTTTAAGATAATACTTGATGGAGCTTTAGGAATTAGGTCAGCATATTTATCTCAGCCATATAGCGATATGCCCAATCATTATGGGCAATTAAACTTAGATGCTAGTAGTTTATTTCAAATCGTAAGAGAAGCTGATGAAGCAAATTTACAAATTGCTATTCATGCAATAGGCGATAAAGCTTGTGATTTAGTAATTGAAGCTTACAGTAGAGTAAAGAATTTAAATAAATTGAGACATAGGATTGAGCATGCTTCTTTGTTAAGAGATGATCAAATTAAAAAAATTGCAGAGCTTGGTATAGGAGTAGCTGTCCAGCCAAGATTTATAATTTCAGATTGGTGGGCTAAAGAGCGTGTAGGAGCTGAGCGAATAAAATGGCTATATGCTTTCAAAAGCATGCTGAATAATAACATAAAAATAGGATTATCTACTGATTCTCCTGTTGAACCTTTAAATCCATGGGAAACTGTATATGCTAGCATAACGAGAGGTAAGTATGAGGGCATAGAATATTACAAAGATACAATTCATGAAAAGCTAGAACTAGAGGAAGCTCTACATTGTTATACCTCTGGCAGTGCATATATTATGCATGATGAAAATATTTTAGGCACTTTGGAAAATAATAAAATTGCTGATTTCATAATTGTTGATAAAGATCCTTTTAATACAAATGATTATGATATAAAAAACATAAAAGTTTTGGAAACATATATAGGTGGAAAATTAGTTTTTAAAATATAGAATTTTAAGAAAGCTATATAAGCTAGAAATCTAATTTTTTAACAATGAGAGCAGCATTTATTGAAGAGGTTAAGAAGCCTTTAGTAGTAAAAGAAGTTGAGTTAAAGGAGGAATTAGGTCCTAAAGAAGTATTGATAAAACAAGAACTAACTGGAGTTTGCTACAGAGATATACTAACTGCCGAAGGATTTTTTCCTAGAGCTAAATTACCTTTAATTCCAGGTCATGAAATAGCAGGAAAGATTGTAAAAGTAGGTAGCGATGTTAAAGATTTTAAAGAAGGAGATTATGTTGTTTCTTTAATTTACATACCATGCGGTGAGTGTAAATACTGTAAAGCTGGTATGGAAAATATTTGCAGAAGGAAACTTCAATATGGAGAAGATATAAATGGATCCTATGCAGAATACGTTAAAGCACATGTAAATAGTCTAGTTAAGATCCCTTCAGATACTCCTCTAGAAGCTGCAGTCATAGCTGCATGCGTTACTGGTATGCTAATTCATGGCATTAAAGATAGAGCAAGCTTGAAAGAAGGCGAAACTGTTTTAGTAACAGGTGCAGGTGGAGGAGTAGGAATTCATGCTGTTCAAATAGCGAAAGCTTTAGGTGCAAAAGTAATTGCATTGACAAGTTCAGAATGGAAAGCTAATAAGATAAAGGAAGTTGGTGCTGACGAAGTAATTATAGCTAAAGAGAACGTTCTAGAACAAATTAAGAAATTAACCGAAGGCGAAGGAGCGGACATCGTAATTGATACAGTTGGTCAGCCGACTTTTGAGCAAAGCTTACGAAGCGTAAGATGGGGAGGCAGAATAGTAGTTATCGGAAATGTCAATGTTCAGCCTGTTTCATTGAATCTTGGCTTAATAATTTTAAGAGAAGTTTCAATTCTTGGAAATTTATCTTCCACTAAAAGAAATATTCAAGAAGCAATCGATTTAACAAGGAAAGGAAAGATTAAAGCAATAATCCATGGTATCTATGATCTAAAGGATGTCAATAAAGTTCATGAATTGATGAAAACGAAATCATCTTTAGGAAGGATTCTGCTTAAAGTTGCATGAGCAAAATCGATTTTTTATTCATTTTAGTTCTAGTTTTAATATTGCTTTCCTTCGCTGTAACGTTTCTAGTTAGCGAAGAGACATCTATTAGACTTTGGTCATTATTAACGAACATCGGTGATGAACGAGTCTATATTTTTATTTCGATTGTACTTTATTTTCTATATCCAAATATAGGAATTTCTCTTTTACTTGTAATTCTATTCAGCGGTATGATTAACTTCTTCATTAAATGGTTATTTAACTTACCGAGACCTCCAAATCCTAAAATCTTAGAAAGCGGACCTTCTTTTCCTAGCAATCATGCACAAAGCTCAGCGACATTCTGGACTATGGCAAATTTCAAGTTTCGTTCATTATATTTGATGATTTTAGGAATTGTATATACGGTATTCATTTGTTATTCAAGAATTGTTTTGAATGTTCATTATCCTATAGACGTAATAGGGGGCGCTATAATAGGATTTATCATTGCCCTTTTATTTATTCATATACCAAAAAATAATAAAACAAAATTATTCGACAACTATACCATCCTATTCTTTTTAATATTTATTTTATCTCTAGTAGGCTATCTAATTTATAAAGATGAAAACTTCGCTAGTACATCTTTCTTTTCATTAGGATTTGGAGTGTTACATTTTTTTATAAAAGATAAAACAAAATCGCAAAGAACTAATATCATATCAATTATTATATGGATAATAGTTGCACTACCTTTATTATACTTAAAAAGTATAAATTTGTACTTACAATATTTTTTACTCGGAATTTCAGCACCTTTAGTAAAATATTTGGTCTATTTTTTATTTAAATAATTTACAAGTCCTTTTTTTATTGATTCGTTTTCCATAATGAACTTGTATAATGAATATAATTTCTTTAAAGTCTCTTCGCTTATAACATGCTCTAGACTTTCTGCTTCTATATTTGCACTTTTTTCATCAACGCCAAGAAGCATTAAAAAATCGATTAGTTTTTTGTGCTTTTCAATAATGTCTTGAGCAACTTTCATACCTTTGCTCGTTAAAGATACACCTCCATATTTCTCGTAGTTGATCATTTCTTTACTTGCAAGTTTTTTAAGCATTTTAGTTACACTTGAAGCTTTTACATTCAAGATTTTAGAGATATCGCGTGGCTTTGCATAACCTTTTGCTTTCATTAACTCATATATTACTTCGAGATAATCTTCCTCCTTTGCACTAGCGATTTTAGTTTTTTTAATTTTATTGATTTTTTCTAAAATTTCGATTTTACTCAATTCAAAATGATTAAAGAGACAAAGAATAAAAGCTTAAAGTCAAAAATAATAGGTTGAAGAAAGTTATCAAAATAGTTGATATTATTGCAACAACGTTGGTATAAAGTTTGTTATTGAAGCCTTGCATTATTCTAGAGTTGCTTGTTACGTAAATCAAAGCAAATAAAACGACAGGTAGAGTTAATGATAAAATTGCTTGGCTATAAACTAATATATCGATTGTTTTAATTCCTGAATAGATAGCTATTGCCAAAGGAGAGATATTAATAAGTCTAACTATTGCCCTTGTCTTCCATGCTTTAAACTTTCTTTTAAAAGCAGTCTCAAATATTTTCTGTCCAGCTAAAACGCTAACCATAGATGAAGATAAACCTGAAGCAAGCAATGCAATAGCAAATATTACAGCTGCATTGATTCCATAAAGAGGAATTAAGGTGTAGTAAGCAATATTCATGTCTACTTCGCTGACCTTGCCATAGTAAGAATAATACGCAAGTACTTGTATTGCTACATTGATTAGGCTAGCGATAATTAGATTAGCAATAGTTTCAATCTTATGTCTATCAAGGCCCATGTCATTGTTTTCTTTGGTGAGATATGAATGAAGGATTACAGCATGGGGCATTATCGTAGCACCTATAATACTTATTGCTAGTAAAGCTTGATGCGACCCACTTAAGCTGGGAATAAAGCTATGCGTTAGAATTTCCTCAATATTTGCTTTTACTATATAAAGCTCTAAGAGATAGCTTATTCCTACTATTGCAACAAGGCTTGCTATTATCATTTCGAAAATCTTCTTCTTATCTGCTGCGATCATTAAAACAAAAACGTCTATTATTCCGATTAATATCGAGACTTCGATAGGAATACCTAATAAAAATGTCAAGCCTAAAACAATTCCTAGAAATTCAGCCATATCTGTTGCGAAGACTAATAATATCATAGGAGAAAAGAATGAAAATCTCATCAAGGAATTACTTAATTTTTCATCCATGAATTCGAGTAGTGACTTTTTTGTAACAATACCAAGTTTGCCTGATAAGTATTGAAATAACATCGCCATAAAACTTGAAAGCCATACAACCCATAATAAAGAAAGACCAAATGTTGCTCCTGCTTCGATGTTGCTTCCAAAATTGCCTGGATCAATATAGGCTACGCTAACTATTGTAGCTGGACCTATGAGTATGATTTTTTTGAAATGACTAAAATATTTAGCCATGTCTAACTCTTTTAGCTAAATAAAAATTTTAATACAGCTATAAATCTCTTTTTGTTTGAATATTATTATGTACGTTGTTGAATATTACGCTCGACCTACTCAATATACAGAGTTTTCAACTTTTCCTGGTTTCTTTTTAAGAGGGGCCTTCTTTAAAATATTGAAGGATTCAGATCCAAATATTGCTACGCAAATACATGAATCGAAGAAGATAGCTCCATATTCTATAAAACCTCTAGAGGAATTGAATAGCAATAAAGTTGTTTTTAATAAAATAAAAGCTAACGTATTAACGCGTTTTTCTTTTATCTTTTTAAAAGAAGATCTTTATGAACGTTTTAGAGACAAATTCTTGATTGAAAGTTTCTCAATATCAGACAAGCCTTTTATCGTTCATGAAATAAAAGTTAGGAGAATAAGCTTCAAAGACTTGGAAAAATCCATTCAAGAACTGCCGAGAAAGTTCTTAATCGATTTCTTAACACCCACTGCTTTTAGATTGCCAGTTACGAGTTGCTGTAAGCATTGTCATGTTTATAAAAGATTAAAAATGAGAACTGCTAGAAAAGATAAAGAAACAATTGATCTAATAGCAACCATTAAGAACAGAAGAGGCGTAACATATCCTTTACCTGATATCAAACTTCTATTTTACAATACGATTAAGATTCTCGAAGTTTATGAGCAAATTGATTTTGATTTAGAGAGCTTTAACGATTGGCTTGACTTGGAAAGTATTGTTATATCAGGCTTTGAAGAAGGAATCAAGACAATGGTTATATACGAACATAAAACTTCTAAGAAATTTTTTAAAGGATTTATAGGAAAGGTGAATTTTGCTTTTAGACATATCAATGAAAAATACATGCGAATAGCTTATGCTTTGTTAAAGTATGGAGAAATAATTAATGTAGGTTCAAATAGAACAGCTGGATGCGGTATGATAAAGTTATTGTATTAATCTCATTACCTTTTTACCTCTTTCACTAGGTATAATCCTTATTTTAGCATTGCTGAACTCTTTGAAAAATTCTCTTTCTTCATTGATTTTATCTAGAAAAATAGCTAATGCAGCTATTTCTGAATGTGGTTGGTTCGTTATCGCTAAGTTCATGTCGCTTAAAAAATATACTTCTCTAGGAACTTTAGTAGAGCCTACGATGACAAGAATTTTTTCGTTCTTTTTTATTTCTTGCAGCTTTTCTATCAAAGGTATTCCATACATCGTCAGATGAACTTTTAATCCTTGAAATTCTTTTATTAAAATCTTCCAATCATGAATGTATTCAACAGAAAAATCTCCTCCAAACGTTTCGTTAACCTTTTTAATTTTCTCTTCTAGCAATGGGTCTTTTTCACCACTATAGTACATTTTCTTTGCTAGAAAAGCTCTTGAAACAAGAGCACAATGTGTCGTAACTCTTTTATCTCTTATTCTTCTATGACCTAATCTAAGGACGTATATTTCCACGAATAATAAATTAATAGTTAAGCTTTTATTTGGGTTTCTGAATAAAGAACATTAGAATTGAGACTCCTATATCGTAGCTGGATAGGTGGAATAATGAAAAGAGGTTATTCTAGATATGCAAAATCTGAATAAACTAACTGAGCTTAAAGATAGGTTGCTTGGATTATTCGTTCAAAAAGAGCAAGAAGTAACTGCTGCGCTTGCAACCTTGCTTTCGGGTGAGCCATGCATTTTCATCGGTCCTCCTGGCACAGCTAAAACCATGCTGATTGAAACTTTAGCTAAATCGATTTCAGCATCCTATTTCTATTATCTTTTGACAAGATTTACTGAACCTGATGAAATAATAGGTCCTCTTGATATAAGCAAGTTAAGAGAAGGAGTTTATGAAAGGATTGTCAAACATAAATTACCTGATAGCGATATTGTATTTTTGGATGAGATCTTCAAAGCAAGCTCTGCAATAAGAAACATATTGTTGGATATAATTCTAAATAAAAGATTTTATACAGGCGTTGAATATAAACCGATTAAGCTATTAGCGTTTTACTGTGCATCTAATGAAATCAGTACAGATAGCGAGGACCAAGCAATATATGATAGAATGCTCATAAGGGCGTTTACGAAATATGTTTCTGACGATGCTATTCCTGATTTGCTTGAAACTGGTATAAAATTTGAAATAAATAAAGATATTTCTCCAGTATTAGATAAACAAGATTTATTAGTTTTTCAAAAAGAAGTATTAAATAAACTTGAACTTATTAATCAAAATCAAAAGTTAATGAATAAATATTTGGAAGCTCTAATGGAGTTAAAAATGAATAGTATTGTAATTTCAGATAGAAGAAAAGTAAAAATTTTAAAAGTAATATCTGCTTTATCGATAATTTATAATGAAAATGAACCTACTTTAGATACACTTGCAGATACTTTAAGACTTACTTGTGTTCATGAAGAAGGAGATTTAAGGAAGGTTGAGCAAATAATTCAAAAGCTTCAATTGAGTTCTTATTATGTTCATATAAACAAAATACTTACTTTGAAAGCTGAGTTGCAAAATAGATTAGATGAAATGAGAAGAACAGGTAATTATAGTATTGAGAATCTAAGACTTTTAAGTGCTTTGTATAAAAGGACATATTTTGAGGTTTCATCTTTGCCAAAGAATCCTAGACTTGCACCCTATTTAAGGGAATTGTTAAACGTTATGCATGATGCAAGAGAGCTTATTAAAAAGAAGAAAATAGATATATTTGGTGGTGAAGAAGATCTGTGATAAGGAATAATTTAAAGAATGTAAAAATCACAGATGCGATATATCCAATAAAGCAAGCTCAAATTGAAGATCTTTTAGATAGCGAGTTAAGACAGCTTATGAGATCTTCTCATTATTTGAGTATAATATGTACCGATAATTATTTTCTACATTATTCATTATATCCCATTTTGATAGAAAATAACGAAGATTATATTTTGAATAAGGTTTTAGAATTCCAGAAAAAGTATGTAAAAAAAGAAGAATATGCAAAAATAAAAGCTTTAACAACATTGGATGATACTCTTAGTTTAGCTTATACGTATTATTTCACAAAAGCCTTGTTGAATGAACTAAAGCAAGAGCTTGAAAAAGAAATGCAGAATTATGCGCAAAACGATATGGAGAGTGTATTAAATCAAATTATACTTAGGTTTTTCTCATCAGAATCATCCAAGCAAAAAGTTGAGCTGGCCCAAAGAGAAGCCTTAGATAATACTAAGAAGCTGAGCGAAATTAAAGATTTTCTTTCTGAGCTGAGTGCAGGTAAAAGTGGAACAGATTTCAGAAAAGTTTTGGACTTGTCTGATAAGATAATAAACAATACTTTATTATACAAAATAATAACAGAAGGTAAGAAGATTCAAACCGAATTACCGACATTTGTTAAGATAACTAAAATAAAAGATAAACATGGCCAAGAACTCTCTGAATATGGAATAACGAGAGATATATTTGAGGCAAGGATTGCTGATTTCTCATTGCCTGATGAGCTTTTCTTATATAAGTTCGCTTCCTCAAGCTTTACTAGTTTAATAAAGCACAATGTTGCAGAAGGCGCTTATTACATCTTAATTGATAAATCAGGCTCAATGAGTAATGAAACAAAAATCATATATTCAAGATCTTTAGCATTAGCATTGTTCAAGTTATCTAGGAGAAAAAAGAGAAAATACTTTCTGCAATTCTTTGATACGTATGTCTATCCATATAGACCATTAGACAATCCAGAAGAAATTCTTGAATGCTTATTAAGAGTTGAGAATTCAGGAGGTACAGATATAGATAATGCGATTTATGTTGCTATGAATAATCTCATAAGAAATAAACTGGATCAATATACTAATACGTTGATAATAATTACCGATGGAGAAGATACTGTAACTACTCAGAAAGAGTGGCTTGAAAGAAATAATGTTTCTCTAATTTCTATAATGGTAGGTGGTGATAATGAAACACTTAAACAATTAAGTACAAAGTATTTCAAAGCAGAATTGAGCAATGAAGGTATCTTGAAGATTATAGAAGCCGTTAAATGAAATATAACGAGTTTGAAAGAGTTCTTAAACAATTCGAAGAAGAAGTTCATTACATAGATAAGGAAATAGAAGAAATTGAAAATAGCCCATATGCGATGCTTTTTAATCGAATTTTTAAATGTACTGTTATAAACAAAGGTCAAATTTTAGGAACTATGATGCTCATAACTAAAGAATGCAAATTCAAAGACTTGGTTTATGGAATGAAACTATATGCTAAGTCAATAGAACTTGTAGATTATTATCTTGAAAACCCTCTTCGCATAAAAGGTTTGCTCAGAGCAATAAACATACTTACAGGAGATTATATATTCATTTCTTTCAATCGTATTCCTTTCATATTGGATGATAACTTGAGGCTTCAATACGTGATTGATAGAGAAACAAATTTAACTGTTCTAAAAAAATCAATTTATAATCAACCAATTCTGGTAAGAAATCAATCATACGATGCATACAATATTATAACAAATCCAAAGAATTTTGAAGAAAAATCTTCTTTAATTATTGTCAAAGATAATAGGAAAATTCCTTTAAAAGAAGTTTATTTGTCTTTAGATGATAACAAACTTTATGATTCCTATTCAAATGAGCTTTTATCTTTAAACAAATTTGAAGATAGAAGTTTATATTATTATTGATGGAAATCAGGATTGGTTCATCAGGTTGGTCATATGAGGCATGGGAAGGTCTTTTTTATTCAATAGGAGAAAAGAATAAGCTTCAATTTTACTCAAAATTTTTTAATACTGTTGAAGTAGATTCTACTTTTTATTCATTTCCTACAAAACAGTTAGTCGAGGCTTGGTATAAGAATACTCCTGAAGGGTTCAAATTTTCTTTGAAAATACCCAAAATAATAACGCATGAAGAAAGATTGAGCGCTTCATCCTTAATAGAATTGAATAAATTTCTCGATTTAATTGAACCTTTGAAAAATAAATTAGGAGTTTTACTCGTTCAGCTACCTCCTTCATTCAACAAAGATAAGTATTTAGATAGGTTTCAGACTTTTTTGTCGAATTTGAATAATAGTTACAATTGGGCAGTAGAATTTAGAAACGTAAGCTGGATTGAAGAAAGCACATTTAAAATTCTTGAAAAATATAACGTTGCTTATACAATAGTAGATGAACCTATTTTGCCAAAAGTCATACAAACAACATCTCAAGTTTCAGTCTTCAGATTTCATGGAAGAGGTAAAAGCATTTGGTATAATTACTTGTATAGCGAGGAAGAGATTGATGAATGGTCTTCAAAAATATTCGAAGTAAGTAAGAAGTCAAAAGAAACTTATGTATATTTTAACAACCATTACAGAGCTTTTGCAGTAACGAATGCTTTGCAACTTCTGAAAAAGCTTGGAATGGGTAAAAAAGAACATGAAGAAATGCTCAATAAGCTAAAAGCTTCTCTAAAAATAGAGTATCATGGATTGCTAAGCTTCGTAGAAAAGAAGGATAATAAAATTGAAGAGTTAAAGCCTTTAACTACTGAATCGAGATATGAAAGAGCAATGGCTATAGATGAAAAAGAAATCAACATAGCTGGAATTAGTGATGAGAAATTGCGTGGCTGGGTCTCTGGATATTTCATTGAAATAAACTTTAAAGAAAAGATAATAAAGCATGAATGCCAAGATTGGATAAATAATGTCTCGAAGAATGAAATTATTCTTTGTAAGCATATACTAGCATTCATGAGAAAGATTCCAGATACATTATTATCGAAGTTTATTGAAGAAATGAAAAATAAAGAAGAATGGAAGTTTGAAGCAAAAATATCTTTTTAATTAATTTATAGATATTTCGTTAATATTCTTTTTTATCATATTATTTTTTATTTTCCTATATAATATTAATCTCATAGTATGACCAAGGAAAGATATAAATGCATAAATTATAGCTGTTGTTCCTACGATTAACTTTATGTCTAATATTAAATTATAACCAAGATAACTAATTGTAAGAAATAAAAATAAAAATGCAGCAAATATTAATAAATAAGTTTCGAAAATATGTGTTATAAATATTATGAATCTATGAAATAAATCTTCTTTTTCTCTTATAGTTTCGTATTCATAAAGATACATTTCATAGAACCCTCTGCAACCTTTCAAATGAATAGAAGCAAAGATTGATACTAAAGCTAAAGGTATGCTGAGTAGAATTATCGAGCCTTTTAATTCATAAAAGAATATGAATGATGAAAATACTAACATTGAAGAAACTAGTAAAATACCCTCGATTGCCCTTATAGGTCTTGTTCCCTCAACGAAATAGTTTATTATATGCTTTAATATAGACACGTTTTATTTTCTCGCATAAGCTTTATAAGTATATTTTAAAAAAAGCTAACAAAATGCTAGAAGAACTTCTTAGAGCAACGATTGCTTTGATAGTAGTGATGGATCCTGTCGGTTTAATACCTATTATAATTTCTCTTACAGCTGAAATGTCTCTTGAAGAGCAAAAACGGATTTTGAACACGACGCTCTATACAGCTTCGGCTATATTGATAGTCTTTGCACTTGCAGGTCAACAACTTCTCAATCTTTTCTCAATATCTTTAGCACATTTCAGCATTGCCGGAGGCCTTTTGCTTTTAATACTTTCCTTAGAATTACTGTTGAAAGGATTTGAAGTTGCTAAAGGATTTGAGATAGGTGCAGTTCCATTAGCCTTTCCTCTACTCGTTGGTCCTGGTTCAATAACTATTTTAATGCTATCCTTACAAAAATATGGTTTTTTAATAGGATTACTTTCTGCTTTGATTGCAATACTTTTTACTGCAATCGTTTTCAAATTCATTAATACTATTTATAAATTGCTAGGAAGACTTGGCTCTTTAGTAATAACCAAAATAATGGCTATATTCACAGCGGCTATTGCGATTGAATTCATAATAGACGGAATTAAAGCGCTTTTTGCTTAGTTTTAAATAAAGTCTTACTATAATATAATGATGCTAGATATTAAAGGAGTAACTAAGATTTATGGAGGAAAAGTAGTAGCTGTTAACAACGTAAACTTTCAAGTTAACAATGGCGAAATTGTAGGATTTGTTGGTTTAAACGGTGCAGGAAAGACTACTACAATTAAGATTTCATGCGGTGTCCTTATTCCTAATTCAGGCACTGTTTATGTAGATGGGTACGATATATTAAGAGAAAAAATTGAAGCTTCAAGAAGGGTAGGATGGTTACCTGAGATACCAATATTTGATCCCAATGCAAGAGCTTTAAGTCTTTTGAAATATATTGCTGGTTTTCATAACATAACTGGTGAAGCTGCGGAAAAAAGGGCATTAGAATTGTTGAAAGATGTAGGTTTAGCTGGCTTGGAAAATAGGAAATTGGGAACATTTTCTCAAGGTATGCGAAAAAGATTTGCTTTAGCGGCTTCAATGATTGCTGATCCTTCTAATTATCTTTTTGATGAAGTCTTAAATGGTCTTGATCCAGCAGGCATAAATTTCTTCAGAAATATTGCTCAGGAATTCAAGAAAAAAGGTAAAGCTATTCTGTTTTCTTCACACATTCTCTCAGAAGTAGAAAATTTAGCTGATAGAATCGTAATAATTCATAAAGGCAAGATAATAAAAGTTATCGATGCTTCAGAATTAGCAAATATTGGTACTAAAACACTAAAAATCGTGATTAAGAACATTGATAATAGGCTTATCGATGTTTTAAAAAGCTACGGGGATGTCAGAATTGAAAATCATAACGTAGTGATTTTGAGCAATTTCAAAGGAGAACCTGCCGAAATAAATTTAGAATTAAGCAAAATGGGTTATTTAATTGAATCTTTCAATTATCAAAAAACAGGTTTAGAAGATTACTTCTTATCATTAGTAGGTGAGAAAAATGTCAGGTAGATACGTTTTGAATCAATTTTTCTACGATTTCAAAAGAGCTCTTAGAAGCAAAACTATGATAATCATCACACTCATAATAATTCTTTTAGGTTCATCTGTCATTGCTTTCATCAGTTCTCCTACTCCTATTCTATCTATGCAAAATTTTGTATATGCGATTTATGGAAAAGATTCAAATTACGTTTTATTTGGTTATGGGTTTAATGCCTTTGGAGATCCTATAGCAGGTTTAAATGTGAAGGTAGAATTGCTTAAAGAAAATCCAATTTTTAACCGTAATGCTACTGTTTTATTTTCACAAGAATCATCTACAAACTCATCAGGCTATCTTTCAATGGCTTTTCCTAAAATTTCTGAAGCGAAATATATAAGAATTCAATATGGTCAAGGAAGCATACGTGCAAGCATTTCCTTTAGTTTAGATATTCTAACAAAGACCGGGGCTGGTGTATATATTTCTTCTCCAATAAATCGAATTGTAGATTCTAGCAATTCTTCCCGTTCTTCTCTGCTAATATTTTATGTTGAAGAAAATGGAACTAGACCAACAGGTATAGATGTTTATGCATCTCCTAATGGAGATTTCATAAAGCTAGGTACTTTAAACGATTATGTGAAAATATTCAGATTAGATCCCAAGAAATTCAATGGCCCTTTAGCTACAGTTGAACTTAGAAAGGATAATAATATCTTGCGTCAAGGCATCATTGATTTAGAAATATCTCAAAGCGAAGTAAATGCAATAGATATAGCGAATGCTGCAATTGCCGGTATTCTAGTTTTATTAATTCCTCTTTTAGTCATTTTAGCAAGTTACAACCTATACGGTAAAGATAAGATAGGCGGCGTTTTAGATTTCATTTTATCCTTACCTATAACAAGAACCATGTTAGGGTTATCACGATATCTTTCCATTCTACTGATGACATTTGTAGCGATAATGTTATCTTTAGGTTTTGCGGATTTATTACTTTATATAAAGCTTGGTCAGGGTTTAACATTTGATTTTTGGCTAAATAGTACTATTGGCTTATTAGTAAGTTCTGCTGCTTTATTGGGCTTATCAATGATCTTTTCCTCTATTTTAAAATCTACAGGTTCGTTGTTAGCGGTTTCAATAGTTATATGGATAATCTTTGGTATGTTCTGGAATACAATATTAATTGCGATATCTTTCGCTTTAGGCATCGAGCCTTTTTCAAAAGATTTCATTTCTATACTCATTCGTTCATATTTTATAAATCCTATATCTTATTATAGCTTGCTTGCAATATATATGAACAACAGATTTGTAACTTTTGGAACATTTGGTACTCCGATAATTCCAGCTGAATTTGGAATAACTTTAATTAATTTGATAATAGCAGGCTTAGCTTGGACATTAATACCCTTCGTTATATATTTTCTACTGCTAAAAAAGAAAGATTAACTTGTGGAAATAAGAGAACTAATTTTCATTTTTATAGTTTCGTTTATAACCAACGCAACTCCTTTTTTTGGTGCACCTTATACGATCATAACTTCTACTATCATAATAAGACATGGAGCAAGCATAGAAGCAATCATCGAAGGGATCATCATTTCAGCATTAGGAGCTACATTAGCAAAAACTATAATGTTCATCATAGGTGTTGGTTTACGAAAGCCACTCAGGCAAAATAAAAATGTAAAATTTTTTATGAAGTATGTGAGCAAAAGACCATTCTTCATTGGTTTGTTCATCACTGCAATTTTGCCTTTTTTCCCTTTTGATGACTATTTCTTTTTGATTGGAGGTACTTCAAAAGCTTCATTAATCAGAATGCTTTCTATCACTTTTTCTGCCAAAATAATCAAAAGCGGATTTGAAATACCGCTAGAAGTTTATGGAATAATATCAATAGGAAGACATTTAAGATTTGAACCTTTATTATTAGGTATCATATCTTCAGTTATTTTTACAATATTGGGCATATTATTGTTTATAATAGATATAGAAAAGATATTGAATAAAATAATAACAACATTTAAGTTTATAAAATTAAAATTTTTATCTTTTAAATTTTCAAGAATTTAATTCAATATTCGTCATCACAAAGAATTTTGTTACTTTGCTTTTAAAAAATATTTGATTGGAAAGAAGTTAGTGCATCAAAGTTTTGAGACCAGATCTCTGTTTAAATTCAAATTTTTCTAATTTATGAGTTAATTCTTAGCTCTCTTATATTCAATAACCTTTAAGTTTCTTATTCTTTTAAAATGTCTAGCATTTCCCGTAATTATCGTAGCACTTTTTTCTCTCGCAATGATACCTATTTACTCTATATCTATTAAATGTGGTTATCCATTTAAGCTGGTTTCAGTTAATTTTAGGAGAGTGGAAGAGGGCAAACTGATCTAATCTGAGACGGTTTATCTACTATTTTGTGAAAGTTTGTTTTATTTATATATTAATTAGAAAGATCAAATTTTGCAATCTTTAATAATATAATTATAAATAAACTTATATTGGATATTTTCTCGAATGATCAGTTTAATTAATTATTGAATTAAACAAAAATAATCGATTTAGATTCATTTTTAAAACTATTTTTTATTTTTTAGATTGTTTAGAATACTAATAATTTCTTTTTCTGATAGCGTCTTTGATGGTCTTTCAGGAATTAAGCCTGAAGGTCTATATATGAGCATTAATGTTAAGATAATGCTAATTAACAAGGGAGTAAACCATGTGACATCGAATGGTAAATAAGAGGCAATATAACTTTTATAAATATCTGTCAATCTTAAAGCTACCATAAAAACAGTTGTTCCTACAAAAGTTCCAGTATTGTTAGCTAATCCTCCGACAACTACCATTACCCATGGAAGAAATGTAAAGTTTAATCTCGTATATCCCACTGCTAATACTGAAGAAAAGTATATAGCGAATAATCCACCTGCCAATCCTGCTAATGTGCCTGCAAATACGAAAACGTTTCTTCGATAGGCTACTAAATCCTTGCCAAATGTTTGTGCAAGAACTTCATTATCTCGAATTGCTCTCAAGACTCTTCCTAATGGTGAATTAACAAACTTATTCACTATCAAGAATACAGCTAATGCAAGAAGGACTGTTGTGCCTACAACAACCCATTGTCTTAAATTCACATCTTTTATCCATACGAAGAAATCGGGAATTGTAACACCGATTGTTCCATTAACAGGGTATTTATAATTTATACCCAATGCAACTATTATTTCTGCAAAGGCTAATAAAGTCATACCTAAATAATCTTCTTTCAATCTTAATGCAGGATAACTGCTAATAAAACCTAATGCTGCACCTACTAGCATGGCTAAAATTAAAGATAGTATTAATAAAGAGATGGAAAACGTTGGATTAGATTCTAAAAATTTATTAAATATTGCGTAGACAACGTAATTATTATCTTCGTAATAATCTAAGCCTTTAGAATAAATGTCAAGCAAAGAAGCTAGGATTAATCCTGGGACGCTACCAACAACGAACGCACCTCCTGCAACAGCTAATAATTTTCCAAAATTAGGCAAACCTAGGTATCCGAATTCTAAATTTAAACTCAAGTTAATTATAAAATAAATAGCTACCCAAGGAATGATGTCTCTTATTATTACAAATAAAATGGAATCTACCATTGTTTTCTAAACAGGTTTGTTCTGATTTGTTCTAAAATACCTCCTAATCCTTTTGGAAATACTATTAAAACAATGCTCATTATGATCAAGGGTATTATGAATTGTAATGGGAGGAATATTATGTAAACATATCTAGCAAGGGAATAAGTTAATTCTATCATTGAAAATCCTATGATTAAACCTGCAGGAATTGTTCCGAATAAGCTGTTTACCCCTCCAAGTATAGTTGTTGCGAATATAATAGGTAAGAATTTGTCTCCTGCTGCAGTATCTATTGATTGGTAATAACCGTAAAATATTCCTGCAATACCAGATAATGCACCGCTTAAAAACCATGCAAATGAATACACTCTATCTGTATTTATACCTACTACTGAAGCTAAAGAAGAATTTTCTATAGTTGCTCTCATCGCTATGCCAAATTTAGTTTTAGTTAACATCCAATAAAGTAAAATGATAAAACTTATAGTAATTAAAAGTATAGCTAGAAAAGAAAATGGAAAACCTAATAATAAGAAATCAGTTTTTTTAAAAGTTACATAAGTTACAGATATTTTAAATGTTTTTGACAAATAACTTGCCATAATGTTAATAAAGCTAAAAGAAAAAATATTCAGCGTTAATGTTGCAATCATCAGCAAAACTATGTTTGCTCCACGATTTAATAAAGGCTTTATAACTAATTTATAAAAAACAAAAGAATAAAGACCTACCAATAAAAAAGATATAGGTAAAAAATATAAAGGACTTATATTTAGGACTTCTTGAGCATAAACTCCTACATATGCTCCTAGAGTTAAAAAACTACCCTGTGAAAAGTTTGGAACCTTAGTAGTCATATATGTTAAAGTTAAACCCATCGAAGCAAATATAGTTATAAGCGAAACATATATTGATGTTTGAATTAAAGGGTCAATCATGATTATTAAAAAGGTTTAAATATATATAAAAGCTTTTTTATGTATGGCTCAAACAAGTTCATGGCTTACAAGAGCAATAGCATTTCTAATAGTAGGACTAGTAATAGGAATAGCAGTAGGATACTTCTTATATCCTACGGTATCACCAACTGGAGGTGTTTCGCTTCCACCAGAAATTAAAATTGGTGCTTTATTAACACTTTCTGGTGAACTTGAAACTTTCGGAAAAGATCATCAGGTAGTACTAGAATTAGCACAACAAGAAGCAAATGCATATTTACAGAAGGCTGGAATTCCATCAACTGTAAAGGTGTATGTTGAAGATACAGCAACTGATCCAAATACTGCTTTGCAAAAGCTTCAAGCATTAGCTGCTCAAGGAATAAAGTTCTACATAGGTCCTTTATCTAGTGCAGAAGCAAGAAATATATTAAAGTATGCAAATGATAACAATTTGTTATTATTGAGCCAATCTTCAACAGCTGTAGATTTAGCTATTCCGGGTGATAATTTATACAGAATCACACCTAACGATGCTGCGCAAGGCGTAGCTTTAGCTGTAACAATGAAAACAGTTGGGATTCAATATGTTGTAATCATTCATAGAAATGACGTATATGGAAAAGGATTAGCTCAATCAGTTATGGATAATTTCCGTGCATTAGGAGGTCAAACTAGTGATTTAATACCTTACGATCCTAAAGCTACTGAATTCACAGCTCAAGTTGCAACTTTAGTACAATATGTTCAAAATGCAATTAACCAAGTAGGCGATCCTAAGAAAGTAGGTGTTGAGCTCGTTGCATTCGAAGAAGCTGCTGTATTGATAAAAACAATAGTACAGAATCCTCAATACGATCAAGTTCTAAGAAAGGTGAGATGGTTTGGTTCAGATGGTACTGCAGATTCAGCTAAATTAACAGAAGATCCTGACGTAGCTAAATTCTGCGCAGATACAAAATTCTTAAATACAATAACTGCTCCTGCTACTGAAAACGAGATAACACAAAAAGTAAAGAATTATGTTAAACAAAGATTAGGTAGAGAACCTGATTCATATGCTTATAATGTTTACGATGCATTCTGGTTATATTTCTGGGCTATACTAAGCGTAGGTTATGATGTAAATAAAGTAAAACAAGTATTACCTATAGTAGCTCAAGGATATGTAGGTGCAAGCGGACCTATAGCTTTCGAGGATAGTGGAGATAGAGTGCCTGTTGCATATGTTCTAAGAGTTATCGATTATATTAACAATACTTGGCAATGGACGGATGCAGGAAAATATCTCCAAGCTACAAAGTCAGTCACATTGTTAGATAAATATAAGTAAATTTTTATTAAAATTATGTTTTTGTTTTTTAATATATTATCCATAAATTATATTGTTGCTTTTTAAGTTTTAAATATAATGTATAATATTATTAAATTATTTTTCAATATGCATCAAATGATTTTCTACCTCTTTGTACTCGTTAAAAATACTTGATATATAACATCTACTCTGTGTTTAAGAAATATCCTTTTTTCTTAATTTTAAAATATTCGAATGATTTAAAACTTTAACATTAAGTCCTAATTCTGGAAAATTATTTGGGGTTGTCAAATAAGGCTTATTTATAAGGGCATAAGAATAACTTATAGGTATGAATGAAGCAACTCTGATATGCAAAGGAATCAAAAAACATTTTGGAGGCTTATATGCATTGGATGATGTAAATATTTCTTTAGAAAGAGGAAAATTTACGTTATTAATAGGACCAAATGGAAGTGGTAAAACTACGTTAATAAATACAATAACAGGTTATTATATTCCCGACGAGGGTAAGATAATCTATGAAGGAAAAGATGTAACTAAGTTACCAATGCATGAAAAATTCAAGTTAGGAATTGTTAGAACTTTCCAAATTCCAAAGCCTTTTACCAAGCTTACAGTTATAGAGAACATGCTCATTGCAGCGAGAGACAATCCTGGAGAGCGTTTTATATATGCTCCTTTAAAGAGCAAATGGATTGATAAAGAGAAAGAAGCTTATGAAACTGCAATGTATTTATTGCAACAATTAAAGTTGGATAATTTATACAATCAAGAGAGCTATAAGCTTAGCGGAGGCCAAATAAAACTTTTAGAGTTTGGAAGAGCACTCATGTGTAATGCAAAAGTTATTTTGCTTGATGAGCCAGGTGCAGGAATGGCTCCTTTTATTGCAAAAGAGCTATTCAAGACTCTTAAGGATGTAACAATCAAATTGAATCTTACTGTGTTAGTAGTTGAGCATAGACTTGATATAGCCTTAGATTTTGCTGATTATGCATATGCAATGCACAATGGCAAAGTCATTGCAGAAGGAAATCCTTATGAGGTATTAAATAATGAAAAAGTTATAGAAAGTTATTTGGGGAGAAGAGGTGCTTGAAATAAATAAGCTAAATGCAGGATATGGTAAATTGCAAGTGTTATTTGATGTTAACTTGAAAATTGAGAGAAATAAATTAACTGCAATTGTTGGTCCAAATGGAAGCGGAAAATCTACCTTGCTCAAAACCATCTTTGGTCTGACAAATATTTATTCAGGTGAAATAAAATTCGAAGGAAAAGATATTACACGAATAAAACCTCATGAAGTTGCAAGAATGGGAATTGCATATTTACCCCAGTTGGATAATGCTTTTACTGAATTGACTATTGAAGAAAATTTAAAGATGGCTGCGTATACTCTTGAAGAAAGGGAAGCAAGAGAAAGAATAAAAGAAGTTTTGGAATTATTTCCAGTATTGAATAAGAAATTCAAGACTAAAGCACTTTATATGAGCGGTGGCGAGAGACAAATGCTCGCCATTGCAATGAACTTGATTAGAAGACCAAAACTAATGCTTTTCGATGAACCAACAGGTAACCTAGCTCCTATTATTGTGAATCAAATACTTGATACTATAGTCAAGCTAGTTAGAGATAATGGCATTACAGTTGTGCTTGCTGAACAGAATGCATTAAGAGCGTTAGAAATTTCTGACAAGGCTTATTTATTAGTGGGAGGTAAAGTAGCGTTTGAAGGCACTTCTAAGGATTTATTAGAACATAGTGAACTTGGAAGATTATATTTAGGACTTAAGTAATCTAGGTTATTAAAGATAAAAGCTTGCTAGGATCAGATTTTTCTAATTCTGGGAATTTTTTATTTTCATTTATTTTTTTGATAATGTTTAATGGTTCAGCTTGTAAAGGAGAGAAATCATCGATCTCTTCTTTAAATAGTGGTATTGAAGCTAAGCCAGTTTTATAATGTATGGAAAATGGTGCTCTTACATCACCTTGTGGTTTCATTGAAGACCAGTCAACTAATATTTTATCTTCTCTCTCTTCTTTATGAGCAACTTGGGAAGTCGTGAATTGTTTCAAATCTTTAAAATCAGGATATTTCTCTTCTATTATTTTTCTTTTATTTTGCAACCTTTTCTCTAGTACATTTTGAATTTTAACTGCTAATTTCCTATACTCAGCAAATAGATCTTCCTTTGTTTTGAATTTTGAATTATCAAATCTAGCCCAAATTTGAAAACCCCTTGAACCGCTGAATTTAATCATTGGTTTTATTTCAAGTTCAACGAGCATTTCATAAAGTTCCTTTGTTACGAATTTCAAGAATTCAAATCCTCTTTCTTTCTCGAATATTTTCTTTCCAGCATCTAGATCCAAAACGAATAAATCTGGTTCATTCGCATTTAATTTATGTACATATGGTATGAAATCAATACAGTGGTCATGAACATATTCCATTAGCTTTTCTAAAGAATTTATTATAATATGCTGTGGCTTTGGTTTATATTTAGCATATCTAACAAATATAGGATCAATTTCCTCAATAGGGTTGTTCTTTCCAGAGAAGATTTTAACTACGCTTGTAGGTCTATCTTTTAAATAAGGAAGCATTAAATTTCCAACGACAGGATAATAATGCTTTGCTTTCCAAACTAAAATGTATGATCTATTTAATATCTTTTCTTTTTCACGAATTAAATTAAAAATATATTCATGAATTTTATCTTCAGGCATATATTTACCATTAACATTCTTAATTAATCCTTCTTCTTCTAGAATTTTTAAATTTGAGATTATCTCATCTTTGCTCAAATCTCTTTTTTCAAAGAATTTTACATCTCTAGAGACTTTTTCGAAGATATGATCAAAATCAACTAATTTACCTTTCTCTTTAATTGATAGCAAAAGTGCAATTCTTTCTTTTACGCTCATCATAATTTAATAGTTATTGAAAAATAAAGGGTTAGCGTCAAGATTTATAATTCATAATCCATTAAATTATTAATGAGTGAACATCTAAAGCATTTCATAAATGGCGAATTCGTTGATTCCTTTAGAAATGAAAAATTTGAATTCTTAAATCCTTCTAATAATGAGATAATAGGAACAATTCCTGTTGGATGTAAGGAAGATGTGGATTTGGCAGTCAAGGCTGCTAAAAAAGCTTTTGAAACTTGGAGCAAGACAAGTGTTTCGAAAAGATCAGAAATACTTCATGAAATAGCAAAACTTATAAGGAAAAATAAAGAAGAGCTTTCAAGATTGGAAACGCTCAATACTGGAATACCTATTACGCAAGTTAGAAGTCAAATAGATAGAGCAGCTGAAAATTTCGATTTTTTTGCAGACATGGTAACAAAGCTAAGTGATGAAGTCTTCGTAGATGATGATAAATTCATAAACTATGTCATTAGAACCCCTATTGGTGTTGCAGGATTGATAACTCCTTGGAACACTCCTTTAATGCTAGAAACTTGGAAGATCGCTCCTTGTTTAGCTGCAGGAGATACTTGTGTTTTAAAGCCTGCTGAATGGACTCCATTAAGCGCTAACAAGTTAGCTGAGATTATGCAAGAAGCAGGATTGCCTTCAGGAGTATTTAATATAGTTCATGGAATAGGTGAAATAAGCGGAGCTTCTCTTGTAGCTCATCCAGATGTTAGGCTAATTTCCTTCACTGGAGAAACGGTAACTGGTATGGAAATAATGCGAAACGGTGCATCTACACTTAAAAGATTTTCATTTGAGCTAGGTGGTAAAAATCCTGCAATAATCTTTTCAGATGCAGATTTGAAAAAAGCATTGGATGCAGTAATATTTATGGCTTATTCTTTAAACGGTGAAAGATGCACAGCGAATTCTAGGGTATTGATTGAGGAATCCATCTATGAGGAATTCGTTGATATGCTATATGAAAGAGTTAAGAGGATTAGAATAGGAGATCCTTTTGATGAAAAAACTGAACTAGGGCCTTTAGTAAGACCTGAACATTGGCAAAGAGTAAAAAATTACATTGATATTGGGATAAAAGAAGGAGCAAAACTAATCTATGGTGGTGATAGACCTAAAGGATTCGAAAGAGGTAATTATCTAATGCCGACTTTATTTGCTGATGGAAATAGAGAAATGAAAATATTTAAAGAAGAAATATTTGGTCCAGTTCTTCTTGCAGTAAAATTCAAAGACGAAGAGGAAGCAATTTCTTTAGCTAACGATGTGATATATGGCTTAACTGCGTACATTTGGACAAAAGATATTCAAAGAGCAAATAGATTAGCCAAAGCAATTGAAGCTGGTATGGTATGGATAAATTCTCATAATGTAAGAGATCTTCGCACGCCATTCGGTGGAGCAAAATATAGTGGAATAGGTAGAGAGGGAGGCAAATACAGCTTCGATTTCTATATGGAAATAAAGACTATCCAAGTTGCTTTAGGTACGCATAAGATCCCAACCTTTGGGCTGAGCTGAAATGGGCGCGAGGACAGGTAAAAGGTTTTTAGAAGAAATGGATAGCAAGAAAAGAGAAATATGGTACGGTAATGAAAAAATAACCTATAACATAACTAAACATCCAGCTTTCAAAGGTGTTGCTAATACGCTTGCTAAGCTATATGATTTGCAACATGATCCTGAACTTAGGGATATAATGACATATATATCACCCACAACAGGAGAAAGGGTTGGAATGAGCTTCTTACAACCTAAAACGAAAGAAGATTTAGCTAAAAGGACTATGATGATGAAGATTTGGGCAGATCATAGTTTTGGCTTATTGGGAAGAACGCCAGATTACTTGAATAGTGCTTTAATGGCTATGGCTGCAGCTGCTGAATTTTTCGGAAAAGGTAAAGTTGACTTTGCAGAAAATATAAGAAGATATTATGAATATGTTCGCGAAAATGATCTTTGTTTAACTCATACATTAATAAATCCGCAAGTCAATAGATCAATAACAAGTCCTTCAAAGCTACCAGATCCTTATATTGCTGCAAGAATTTTAGAAAAAACATCTGAAGGAGTTGTAATAAGAGGAGCAAGAATGCTTGCAACGCTTCCTTTGGCTGATGAAATTTTAGTTTTTCCATCAACAGTTCTGAAATCTGGACAAGATGATGCACCTTATGCAATGGCTTTTGCTCTTCCTGTAGATACGCCTGGCTTGAAATTCATTTGCAGAGAAAGCTTTGCTCATAATTCAAGTTTCGATCATCCTTTAGCTTCAAGATTTGATGAACAAGATGCTGTAGTCGTTTTCGACGATGTCCTAGTTCCATGGGAAAGGATATTCATAATGGAAGATCCTGAAAAATGTAACATGTATGCTGAAGCAACAAGCGCAGTTATATTCATGGCTCATCAATCTTTGGTAAGAGAATTATCTAAATGCGAATTCGTATTAGGCTTAGCTACTCTTATTGCAGAAACGATAGGAATTGATCAATATCCAAATGTTCAAGAGAAAATAGCAGAATTAATAATGCTAACAGAAACCATGCGTGCTTTTCTGGTTGCAAGCGAAGCTAGTGCAAGGCTTAACAAATGGGGAATAATGACTCCTGATCATGCATTTTTACATGCTGCTAGAAATCTTTGGCCCAGAGTAGCACATACTTTAAATCTTACAATTAGACAATTAGGCGCAAGCGGCTTGATGGCTATACCTCCTGCTGAGGCATTGAATTCAGAAATTAGACAGTATATCGATAAATACTATCAAGCTAAAATGGCAAATGCAGAAGAAAGAATTAAGTTGTTTAAGCTTGCATGGGATTTCGTAGGTAGTTCCTTTGGAAGTAGACAAGATTTATATGAATATTTCTTCTTTGGTGATCCATTTAGAATGGCTTCTAACCTTTACAATTGGTATACTAGAAAAGATGAATATAAGAAAAGAGTAAAGGATTTCTTAGATAACATAAAATGAGCTTCGACATTATAAGAGCTGGTCATGCAGAATTGCTTGTCAGAGATTTAAACAAATCATATGACTTCTATGTAGATACCTTAGGCTTTAAGCTTGTATATGAAGATAGTGATCATATATACTTAAGGGGATATGAGGAAAGATATCATCATTCCCTATGCCTAACTAAATCTAATAAAGCAGCTGCACATCACATAGCATTCAAAGTAAGAAGCTTTGAAGATTTAAAAGAACTTGAAAATTTCTTTTTGAAGAATGATATTGAGGTTACATGGATTGAAAAAGACTTTGAATTAGGCTTGGGCAAGGCAATAAGAATTCAAGACCCTCTAGGATTTCCTGTAGAATTTTATAGTGAAATGCAAAAAGCTGAATGGTCTTTGCAAAAATATCATGAGTACAGAGGTGCTAAAATATTGCGAATTGATCATTTTAACATTCATGTTCATGATGTTAAGAAGGCTTTTGAATGGTATAAAAAACTAGGTTTCGTAGTCACGGAAATAACTGAAACAGAAGAAGAACCTCCGAGAATTTGGGCAGCATGGCTTAGAAGAAAACATACATCGCATGATATTGCTTTGACAAACGGATACGGTCCAAGACTTCATCATATTGCCTTCTACGTGCCAGACAGGCTAGCAATATTGGATGCAGCAGATATCCTTGCTTCGAAAGATTATATAAAGAATATGGAAAGAGGGCCTGGAAGACATGGGATAACGAATGCTTTCTTCTTCTACTTAAGAGATCCTGACGGTCATAGGATTGAATTATATACAGGAGACTATTTGAGTTCTGATCCAGATTGGGAACCTATTATTTGGAAGTTTCATGATCCTAAAAGACAAACACTTTGGGGAATGCCTGCACCAGCAAGCTGGTTCGAAGAATCTTCTCTTGTTTTAAATTTGAAAAACAATGAAACTATGCCTTTGAATGAGCCTTCATTACCGATTAAGCCAAAATATTTAGAGGTAACTCATTAAAACCACCAATCTTCGATTATTTCAAGTTTTTCAGGGCTTATCAACGTGGTATATTGCTGATTATAATATATGAGAGGATTTTTATCGCTAAGCTTTTTGGCATTTATTACTTCACCTAAAAAAATTGAATGATCACCGCCATCGTAAATTGAATATTTTTTGCATTCAATATAAGCCCTCACACCTTTAATTATTGGGCATCCTGTCTTATCAAAGAAATATTCAACGGCTTCAAATCTATCTTTTACCTTAACTCTTCCTGAAAATATGTCTGATACAATTTTTTGATCTTCTGCAAGGAAGTTAATAGTGAAGAATTCAGATTCAAGCATAATATTGTGTATACTTGATTGCTTAGAAATTGAAACCATGACTAAAGGAGGATCGAGCGATATGCTAGTAAATGCGCTAACTGTTAAACCAAAAAATCTGTTATCTTTTTTTGTAGTAACTACAGTTACACCTTGAGGATATATTCTCATTACCAGTCTTAGCGCTTCTTTAATATCCACAATAAAACTTTGTTTATGTTGATTTAATTTTCTTCTACTATTTTATTAGTCAATGTACCTATCTTGTCTATTGTTATTTCTATTAAGTCATTTGGTTTCAAAGGAGATATTCCTCTTGGTGTTCCCATTAGAATTACATCACCAGGATATAAAGTCATGAAAGAACTCAAAAATGCTATTACTTTAGGAATAGGATGTATGAATGATCTCGTATTCCCTTTTTGTTTCAATTCTCCATTTACCTTTGTTATTATCTCAAATTCTGTTTCTTCGCCAATTTCATCTCTTGTTACGATGAATGGTCCTAAAGGCAAAAAGGTATCGAAACCTTTTGCTTTTATTGGCGGTCTAAAAAAGCTAGTTATGAAATCTCTTGCTGTCACATCATTAGCAATGGTATAGCCTAAAACATAATTCATCGCCTCGCTTTCTTTTACATTCCTACATCTTGAACCGATAACAACAGCAAGTTCTCCTTCATAATGAACAAATTTTGCTCCTTTAGGATATATTATGTTTTCTAAATGACCTACAAGCGTATTATTAGGCTTAAGAAATATGATTGGATCTTCAGTTATGCTTAAACCTAGTTCTTCTGCATGTTCCTTAAAATTCAAAGCAAGACCTATTATCTTACTAGGTTCGCAAGGAGGAAGCCATTTAGCATTTTCTATTTTAATTGCGCCTTCTTTTGTTATTAAATATTTTTCTTCAATAAATCCACTATATATTTTGTCATCAATTTTCAATCTTGCAATTTTCATATCTTGAAATATAATCTTAAAACTTCGATAAGTTTTCTTTTCTTCTCATCTGATAAAGGAACTAAAGGGGGTCTAAAATATGGCTTTATCATACCTAGCATACCCATAGCAGTTTTTAGCGGTATAGGATTTGTATCAATGAATAAAGCTTCATTTATAGGCAATAGTTTGTAATGCAATTTTTTAGCTTCTTCATATTTTCCTTGTTTCACTAATTCATATAGATCTGCTAATTCCCTAGGTAGCAAGTTGGCAGTTGCACTGAAATATCCTGCACCGCCTATTGCAAGTAAAGGATAGCACAAAGATTCGATTCCTGAATAAACAAGAAAATCTTCACCGCATTCAAGAATATCTTTACTCATTTGATCGAAATTTGTATTAGCTTCTTTAACTCCAACAATATTTTTACAACTTTCTTTTAATCTCTTCAAAGTCTTGGGTTCAATATTAGTTCCTGTTCTTGCAGGTATGTTATAAATTATGATTGGCAAAGAAACACTTTCTGCTATTTTTTTGAAATACTCAAAGATGCCTTCTTGATTAGGTCTTGAATAATATGGTACAGCAATGAGTAATGCATCGCATCCTATCCTTTCTGCTTTTTTACTTAAATCAATTGTTTCAGAAAGATTTGAAGATCCTGTGCTTGCAACAACAGGTACTTTTCCTGAAGCTTCTTGAACAGCTATTTCAAATAATGTTTCTTTCTCTTCTCGACTTAACAAAGTCATTTCTCCAGTGCTTCCTGCAATAGAAATTCCATGACTTTTGTTTTCTATTTGCCATTCTATCAACTTTCTAAATGTAGGTATATCTATTTTCAATTCTTCATCATAAGGTGTTACAAGGGGCACAATAGAACCTTTTAATCTTTCCATATCCTATTTTTTCTTCTATAAATTTAAGTAAAAATCGAATTTAATTATATGGAAGAACTCTCTAGCCTTACTTCTAAGTTAATTCAATTTCCATCGATAAATCCACCAAAAAGTGAAGAAAACATGCGAAATATTGCAGCTTATATAAAGGATTGGTTTAAAGAGAATGGTATAGAAGCTAGGATAAAAGAATATCAAAAAGGATGGCCTACAGTGATTGCAGAGATAGGAAAGGGAGAGAAAACAGTTTTAATGAATGGTCACTTTGATGTAGTTCCAACAGGAGATGAGAATTCGTGGAAGAAAAAGCCTTTTGGAGGAGAAATTATTGAAGGGAAAATATTTGGAAGAGGAGCTAGCGATATGAAGAGTGGTGTTGCTCTTGCAATGATACTATTAAGAGAATTAGCGGATAAAATAAATTATAAGTTAGTATTTACAGGTGTTTCTGATGAAGAAACTGGTGGCTTTAATTGTTCAAAGTTCATTTCACAAGAATACAATCCAGACTTAGTTCTAATAACAGAACCTTCTGGCCCGAATTCTATAATAATAGGAGAAAAAGGTCTTTTACAATTAAGATTAAAATCAAAAGGAATCCCAGCTCATGGTAGTATACCTTCAATGGGTGTTAATGCAATAGAGTTATTAATAAAAGACTTGTTAAGCTTAAGCAATATTTCAAAGATTGAGCTGAACATTTCACAAGAACTGAGACAAATTTTAGAAAATACAATCATTAGGCTAAAAGAAGAGCTTGGAAAAGAACTTAAAGAAGTCAAAGCAATATCCTTCAATATTGGTTTGATAAAAGGCGGAGTTAAAGTTAATGTAGTAGCAGATTATTGTGAAGCAGAAGTGGATATGCGCATTCCTCCTGGCATAACTTTTGATGAAGCCTATGAAAAAGCAAAGTCTTTCATTACTCATAGTTCTGTTGAAATAATACAGAAATCGAATCCAAATTATACTTCGCCAAACAATGAATATGTTCAAAAATTGAAGATGATAATCGAGAAGAAATTAGCTACGAAAGCTATGGAAATAATAATAACAGGAGCTACAGATGGAAGATATTTCAGGGAAAAAGGAATACCTGTTATAATTTATGGTCCTGGAAAGCTTGGACAAGCTCATGTATACGATGAACATGTACTCATTGAAGATTTGAATAAATGTTATGTAGTTCTGAAAGAATTTTTATTGAACTTAAATTAAATAATTTTATTCTTGAATGAATATACCAGCATATGAAAATAAACTATGCTGAATTAGGCTTAAAAGTCGGCTTAGAAGTTCATCAACAGCTTGAAACTCGCTATAAGTTATTTTGTTCATGCAAAAACATGCTTGAAGATGAAGTAATAGGTGAATTTTCAAGAAAGCTAAGACCTACTAAAAGTGAGCTAGGCGAATATGATCCTGCTGCACTCATGGAATTTTCGCGTGATAGAACTTATGTTTATCAAATAACTCCTAATACTTCATGCTTAGTTGAACTAGATGAGGAGCCTCCTCATCCTATAAATCAAGAAGCGGTAGAGATCGCAATTGCATGTGCGTTATTAATGAATAGTAAAATAGTTGATGAAGTTCATGTAATGAGGAAAGAAGTGATAGATGGAAGTAATACAACAGGCTTTCAAAGGACAGCAATCGTAGCTCTTGGAGGATACATAATGGATGGCGAAGAAAAGATAGATATTCAAACGATAACGCTTGAAGAAGATTCATGTAGAAAAATCAAAGAAGATTCTAAGATGATCGTTTATAGATTAGATAGACAAGGTATTCCTCTTATAGAAATAGCTACTGCTCCTCGAATTAAAGATCCAGAACAAGCAAGAAGAGTAGCATATAAAATAGGAATGCTCGTATATAGCACAGGGAAGGCAAGAAGAAGCTTAGGTACTATTAGACAAGATATAAATCTTTCAATTTCTAATGGGGCTAAGACCGAGATAAAAGGCATTCAAGAATTGAGCATGATACCTAAAGTTATAGAATATGAAGTAATGAGGCAACTAAAATTGCTTGAATTAAAGGAATTATTAATTTCAAAGAATGTTCCTAAGCCTGAAAAGAAAGTTTATGATATAACAGATTTATTCAAAAATACTCGTAGCAATTTAATAAGGAAGCATTTGGAAGCATGCGAAATAATCTTGGCATTACCTTTGAAGAAAATGAAAGGTTTGCTTAAATTTGAAGTTCAGCCGAATAGGAGATTTGCAAGTGAGCTGGCTGATTACGTAAAGGCTTGGACAAAACTTGAAGGTTTAATTCATAGTGATGAATTGCCTGCTTATGGTATTACTGATTTAGAGGTTAAATCAATATATGAACGTTTGAATCTAGCAGATGAAGATGCCTTCATAATGGTCATTGGTGAAAAAGAAGAATGTGATAAAGCTATCGATGTCATAATTGAAAGGATAAACGTAGCATTCGTTAAAGTACCAGAAGAAACGAGGAATGCAATGCCAGATGGAACAACAAGATTTGCAAGAATAAGACCTGGTTCTGCAAGGATGTACGTTGAAACAGACATTCCTCCTTTCGTTGTAACGAATAATTTAATAGAAAAGGTTAGATTTAATCTTCCTTTAAAAATAGAAGATAGAATTGCCGAACTTCAAAGCAAGTATAATTTAAGTTCTCAACTTGCTCAAGAATTAATTGATTCACAATCTGAGCAATTATTCGAGAAAATAGTTTCGATAGGAATTAAACCAACTATAGCTGCAACTACTTTAACCCAAACTTTGAAATATTTAAAAAGATCTGGCTTGAATATTGAAAATTTAACAGAGAGACATTTTTGGGAAGCTTTCTTAGCAATGAAAGATGGTAAGATAGCTAAAGAATCGATAGAATTAATCTTCTCTGAGTGGATAAAATCCCCTTCAATGAGTCTTAATGAACTGATTGAAAAACTAGGTCTTAAATTGTTATCAGAAGAAGAACTTAAAAAAGCTATAGAGGTAGTGATATCTGAAAATATCGATAAATTAAAAGAGAATAAAGATAGAATGTTTGAGTTTGCGATGAAAATCGTGATGAGCAAACTTAGAGGTAAAGCTGATTCATCTAAAATAGCAGAAATCGTAAAAGAAAAGATAAAACAAATAGCAAGTTAATTAGTTCGAATTGCTCAATAATATTATGAGTATTTCAATAAAAATTAAAAGAGTATATGATAAATATGAAGAAAGCGACGGTTTCAGAATTCTTGTAGATCGCTTATGGCCTAGAGGATTGAAGAAAAAGGAAGCTAAAGTTGACTTATGGTTTAAAGAAATTGCACCTACTGATGAGCTGAGAAAATGGTTTGCGCACGATCCTTCAAAATGGGATGAATTCAAAAAGAAGTATGAAGAAGAAATAAAGAAAAATGAAAATTTAAATAAATTAATAAAAATAATAATTGAGAAAAAGAATGTGACATTATTATATTCAGCAAAGGATAGAGAGCATAACAATGCTGTGGTTTTAAAAAGCATATTAGAAGCGATTATAAAATAATAATATATATTTTTATATAGGCTTATATAAATAAATACAAATACTTTTAAAGAGATTTTCTTACATATTATTTATGAAATCTGGAAAGATCTTTTTAATTTTCTTAATAGCTATGCTCTTATCTATTAATTTTACATATTTAAGCGCACATGTTGAAGAAGAACAACTACACTATTCGCAGGTTTATACTTTCGATATAGGAAAAGGATATGTTTTAGCTATAATCCTAGAAAATTATCTGCCTCCAATTCTTCCTGCAAACAATTCTGTTAATGCTACTTTTGCAGTTTATAATCATACATATTCTCCTGATTCTGAGCCTGTAATGCATGTGACATACAATGTAACTGTTTTAGATTCAAATAATCAAATCCTTAATATTTTAGGAACGAATCAGCAAATTCACTCAATGAATGGACCTTTCTCATTGGTTGTGAGTTTTCCTGGCAAAGGAATTTATAATTTAAATATTGAAGTGGTTTCCATTGGCATGGCTTCAATGGGAGAATTAATTAAAGGTTTTTCAAAAGTAAGTCTTCCTTTATATATTGGCATTGAGCCGCCTAATACAAAAGTATTCATCGCTGAAGTAGGACATGGTTCAAGAATCCTCCTTGAAATATATCCTTATAATTCTCAAAATCCTTCTTTAAATACTACAATACTTATTGCGCTATTCAACGGTACAGGAGAAGAAACTCATCTTGTTCACCATGTTACTTATTCAATTACCATTAAAGATTCTAGTGGAACAATAATTAGCAGCGTCACAAATGTTCATTATGACACGGGAGTTTACAAAGCTTTGTTTACTTTTCCTAAATATGGTAATTACACTGTTGAAATACAAGTAGTATCAGTAGGACATCCTGATATAGGTGTAATAACGGGCTTTTCAAAAGCTACTTTTCTCGTAGATTTGTCATATAAGCCTGGCTCTAATAACCCGCAACAAGGAATTGATTACTTTTTGCTATCTCTTATAATAATCGTAGTAATAGCTATCGTTGCAGTTTTTCTAGTAATTTGGAGGCGTTCATTCAAAAAAGCATGAGCCAAATCTTTCTCTTAGTTCTAAACAAATCTCATCTAAACTCTGTTCTATAATATCTATTTTTTCTTTGATTTCTTTAACTTCATCGATTTTTCGCTTTATCTTTTCATAAATCCACCTTAAGTTTCCTCCATTATGTTCATAATCTAAGAATTTACCTGCTTCAATGCAACAAAATAATTCTATTGAAATGATTTTCCTCAAACTTTTAATTGATCTCTTAAGTAAGCTAACAGCATTTCCTGACATGCTTACAAAGTCCTCTTGATCTGCACTTACTGGTATTGACATAACGCATGAAGGCGTAGCTAGCATTCTCAATTCATTGACGTAATATGCTGCAAGATATTGGCAAAGCATTAAGCCAGTTGTTCTATTATTAGAAAGGAAAGCAGGTAATCCCCTATTAAGATTAGGATTTAAAAGCCGATTTATTCTTCTTTCTATCATACTAGCCCATGAAGCAATAGCTATTCTAAGCATATCTGCACAAAAAGCAAGCAGTTCAGCATGAAAGTTGCCTGCATAAAGAATTCTTTTGTTTTCTAAATCAACAACAGGATTTCCAGAAAATGAATTCATTTCTCTTATCAAACAGTAATCAACGATATCGATGACATGTCTTATTGCACCGTAAACTTGAGGTATGCAACGAATAGAATAAGCTTCTTGCAAGTTTTTTGAAGTGTTTATTAGTTTGCTTTCTTTTAGCAAATTAGATATGTACTCGCCTACAATGATTTGATCATGGTGTTTCTTTACGTTTAGCGCATTTGTTTCTAAATGTACTGTATTAGATCTCAATACTTCTGTAGCTAGCGCTGCAATTGCACATGAGAGATCGAAAAGCTTCATCAATTCAACATTGCAATAAGCTAGAGCTGCACATGTATATGCAGTTGAATTTATTAAAGCTATTGCATCTCCAACTTTAAGTTCTGGTTCGCCTATTATTTTGAATACTTCCTTTGAACTAACAACCTTATCTTTTAATTCTACCTTTCCTTCAATTAATGATAAAACGAGATTAGCTAATGGAATCAGATCACCGCTTGCACCTAAACTTCCTTCATAATGAAATATAGGGTAAGCGCCTGTATTGAAAAAATTTACTAAAAAATTGAAAGTTTCTAAAGAAATGGTACTTCTGCCTGTAGCGAGTTGATTGATAAGTATTAGCAAAGTTGCTCTTGCAATTTCTTTTTCTTCAACTTCTCCTTTGCTTACTGCATGATCCTTGATTAGTTCTAATTCGTTTTCTTCTCTTTTTTCATGTAATAATGCTCCTACTTTAGTATTGACACCGTAAATCAATTCACCTTTATTTAGTTTCTCTTCAACAATTTCTCTGCTATGTTTTATTTTGCGCAAAGCCTCTTCAGCTATTTCAATTTTTAAATTGTTCTTTATACAGCGATGCAATTTCAAAGGAGTAAGATCACTACCAGTAACCTTTATGCTTTCCATATAAAAAAGAGAAATTAGAGCTTAATAACTTGAGAACTTTATCTTAAGAAGTACTTTTCTTGTTCTTTAATGTATTCCACGCTTTCTTTAGTACTTATGAACAATTTTTTAATGTATTCCACGTCTTCTCTTTCTACCCTGCTTCTTCCCATTTCTCTAGCTCTTATTAATGCAGGTGAAAGCAATTGAACTGCATATCTTAAGCTATACTCAACTCCTATTTTAGTTAGAATTTCCAAAGCCTCTTCACTTAAATCAACTTTTTCTTCTCTTGCCCTTATCTTGATTATTTCTTTTATTTCTTGTTCATTATAAAATCTCGTCTTTATTATTATCAGCCTATCGAGCATATCTAGAGGTATTCCATGTGGAGATTCGATATCTGTTCCTCTTATTTTTGTGAATCCACGATTTGTTGCGAAGATCATAATTGGAGTTAGTTCGCTTTCCATTGCTCTAATCAAGAATGCCCATGTTTCGATATCTAACATATGTGCATCATCAATGAATATGACGCCTGGAATTAGTTCACCTTTTCCTTCATTAACTGTTTTAGTTATGAATTCATCGACTGCTTTTCTGACCTCGATTGGTATTTCTTTTTCTTCACCAGCAGTTCCGAACATCAACATGCTTATTAAACCTTGTTGTCTTGCATTTATTACATCAAGATCATGACATGTAAAATATCTTGTAATTTCCTTATCCTTATATACAGGTCCGCTAGGAACTTCAAGTTTCTTCCTAACATATATATCATAAGTTTCGCCTCCTTCTTCTTCAGTTTTACCTTGAACAAATACACGTCCTGTTTCTTCATCAATCCATATTACATCGCCTACTTCAACGTTGCTTTCAGCTAATTGTTGAGCAATTTCCTGTGGAACACGTAAAGTCTTTTCTTCTTGTTTAGTTCTTAAAGTAATTGTAGCTGCTACAGGAATTTGAGCATAAGGATTGTATGGATGCCTTCCGAATCTATAATCTATTTTTCTAACAACGCCTTCATATACCTTCCTAACTTCTTTTATTCTAACTCCTACTCCTCTTCTTAATGCTCTTGTTAAGAATTCAGTTTTCTTAATCTCTAAGCTGAATATCTCTGCCGCAGATAAATGAACAAATGGTGTATCGTAACCTAATTCTCTAGCTATACCTATTGCTAGAGCTGTTTTACCTGTGCCAGAAGGACCAACAAATAAAACTCCCTTTCCTCCAAATCTTCCTTCTTTTATAAGCCTTGTTACATAATATGCTGCCTCTCTTGCTTCTACTTGTCCAACAAATCCATCTGCTGCAAACTGAACTTTACCATCTCTAACTCCTAAACCTTTAATGTGACTATGCAATGAAACTCTCTCGAATCTAGGCTTAACCTCTTCAATTTTAAAACTCATAAATTATTTAATTGATTGAGTAGATTATAAAAATTTTATCGATATCTACATCCTTTTATATTAATTCCTAGATTCGAATAATTGTGGAAAAATCTGCGACAATTGATTTACCACTTCATGATGGTCATGCTCCTAAATGGTTAGTTGAGATGATGAAAGATTTAGCATATGAAATAAGCTACATTATAATTAATGAATACGGAACCGAGGAATTCTTGCTTAGAATTTCAGATCCTTTGTGGTTTCAGTCACTAGGTTGTGTTTTAGGCTATGATTGGCATTCATCAGGTGTTACAACAGTTGTTACAGGTGTTTTGAAAACTGTTTTGAATAATGAAGATTTGGGAATAATCGTTGCAGGAGGCAAAGGGGCAGTTTCGAAAAAAGCTCCAGATGAAATATTAGAATATTCCAAGAAGATAAATCTCGATAATCCTGAAAGATATGTTAAAATAAGTAAAATTGTAGCAAAGGTAGATAATACTTTGATTCAATCAGGCCATAATCTTTATCATCATACAATTTTCATCGATGAAAAAGGTAATTGGGCTGTAATACAACAAGGTATGAATGTAGAAGAATTGAAGGCAAGAAGATATCATTGGTTATCGAAGGATTTGAAAAGTTTTGTTAACGAACCCCATAAAGCAATCATAGGAGAACCTGTAAAGCAAAAGGTTTTGAATATGGTTGCTAAAGAAAGTGAAGAGTGCAGGAAAGTTTGTTTAGATATCGTCAATGAAAATCCTATTAAGCTAAAAAGGATGATTAAAGAAAGCATGCGCGGGCCTTTAGACAGATGGATTTTAGGCGAAGAAATAAAGCATTACGAAATGCCTTGGGATATAAATTGGAAGATGATGGAGAAATTATATGAATTTAAGCCAAAGAAATTTGAAGAATTGATCGAATTACAAGGTGTGGGGCCTAGGACGATAAGAGCACTTGCTCTTGTATCTGAAATAATTTTTGGTACTCCTGCAAGTTGGAGAGATCCTGTAAAATTTAGCTTTGCACATGGAGGAAAAGATGGAGTTCCTTATCCTGTTGATAAAAAAGTTTATAGGCAAACTATTGAAATATTCAAAGATGCAATTATTAGATCTAAATTGAATAAAGATTCAAAGATGCTAGCTTTAAAAAGATTATCTAAAATTGATATATTTTAGTTATATAGATAGCCTAATAAATTAATATGATTGCAAATATATATTAAGTATTTTAAATATACATATGTTTCCCTATACCAGTTCATTGGATTTCAAAATAGAAATACCTGAAGAGGTTGAAGCATTCAGAAATACAATAAAAGAATTTGCAGAAAAGTATCTCGCTCCGATCGTTAACAAAGTTGAAGAAACAAATGAGATAGATGAGGAAGTATTTCGAAAAGCAGTTGAATTGGGTTTAACTGGAGTAGCTATTCCTGAAGAATATGGAGGGCAAGGAGGAGGTTCATTAATGATAGCAGTAATGATCGAAGAAATTTCAAAATATTTGCCTGCCTTTGCAACTGCTATTGCTGTCAATCATTTATTCGCTTATCCTATACTTGCTTTTGGAAGTGAACAACAAAAAAGAAAATATATACCTAAAATAGCTAAAGGAGAAGCTTTTGCTGCTCATGCTAATACAGAACCTGGAGCAGGTAGCGATGTTGCTGGAATACAAACAACAGCAAGAAAAGAAGGAGATAAATGGATAATAAATGGAAGGAAAATGTTCATAACAGGCGCAAATAGAGCAGATTATCTAGTTGTTTCAGCTAGAACCAGTCCGCCTCCTTCTAGAAAAGAAAGATGGAAAGGAATATCCTTATTTATAGTTGAGAAAGGAATGCCAGGATTGAAAATATCATCAAGAATAAACACGATGGGTCTTAGAGGAGAACAACCATATGAAGTAATATTAGATAATGTAGAAGTACCTGCAGAGAACATTGTAGGTGAAGAGGGTAATGCTTTCAAGGCTATAGTTTCTACATATGATCATGGAAGAATAGGAATTGCTGCACAAGCCGTTGGAATCATTCAAGGTCTTTTAGAAAGATCGCTAGATTATTCTGCAATGAGAAATGCTTTTGAAAGGCCAATTTTAAGCTTTGAAGCGGTAGCTTTTAAAATTGCAGACATATTAATAAGTTTAGAAGCTGCCAGGCTGTTGACATATTGGGCTGCAACTTTAATGGATAAAGGTAGCAAAGATGCTATATTAGCTGCTTCAATTGCAAAGACATTCGCTACAGAAGCTGCAGAAAAGGCTTCAATTTATGCAATAAAAATACATGGCGGTTATGGTGTTGTAAGAGAAACTGGAATAGAACGTTTTCTAAGAGATACGATAATTACAGAAATATATGAAGGTACTAATGATATTCAAAGATTAACAATTATAAGAAGTCTAGTTAAGAAGAGATTCGGTATTAGTCCTGATCTTACATGAATAAAATATGGCTTATAATTTTAATTCCTATTTTTTCTTTATTAATAGTTAGTTTAATATACAATTTAGATCTGCTCTCTTCATCTACTACAAATATAACTATAATACCTAAAAACACCACTACAAGTAATGTTCCAACAAATACCTCGCCTATTACGTTTTCGAATATAACTTTCACAAATACATCAACTAAACAACCTAATAAATCAATTTTTAATATAAAAATAAATTTTGGGATATTGAGCGACTTATTGTATATTGCGATAATTAGTCTTGCATTTTTTGCATTATTTGTTTTATTCTATTCCTCTTCAGGAAAACCTACTTTTAGATTTAAGATGACCAAGACTTATGAAGAACCTTCCATTGAATCTTTTAAGAAAATATTTCAAGAAGAATTAATTAAATTTGAATCGAGCTATAAGACTTATTCAAATCCTATTTTGGAGCTTTATAAAAGAATATGCGAGTTTCTTGAAAAAAGAGGCGTTGAAAATGCACCGCATCTTACTGCAAGGGAATTTGCTGAAGAAGTTACCAAAATATTAGGCTTTGAATCAAGAAACTTTTATGAACTGACTAAGCTTTTTGAAGAAGCTAGATATAGCTCACATAAAATAAGTGAGGAAGAAGTCGAATTTGCAAGAAAACTCATTAAAGAAATTATTAATGAAATAGAAAGTAGATGAGAGCAAATATTTTATTGATTCTTTTAATATCAATATCTATTCCTTTATTTTTATCTATTATTTTATATCCTAATTTAATCTATTATTATGTAATTTTTCCTTTAATTTTTATACCTTTTTCTTTAATATCTTATGAAATAATAAATAAAACAAAATTCAAAGAAATCTATCTAAAACGCTATGTTAAATACAGTTACGAGAATCCATATAAAAGGAAAAGAGAATTGATAGAAAATGCGTTGAAAGGTTCAAACATTGCGAGAATAACAGTAGGAGAAATCATAAAAGAAGCTCTTGAAAGAAAATATGGATCAAGGTTATATTTAGATAATGCGAAAAAATTCATCAACGATGAAGACGTCATCGCTGTCATTTTCTATCAAGAATATGAAAACTATTTTAAAGACCTTGATAAATATAGAAATGCACTTAGTAAAGCAGTTGAGTTAGCATGGTAAATAACGAAAAGGTAATGCAGGTAATTGAAGAGGTATCGAAAGCAATCGTAGGAAAAAGAGAAGTACTTGAATTAGTAATGTTAGCAATATTATGCGATTCGCATGTTCTAATAGAGGATTATCCCGGCCTGGCTAAAACGTTGATGGCTAAGTCTTTTGCTAAAGCTTTAGGTCTTGAATTTAAGAGGATACAATTCACTTCAGATCTGTTACCTTCGGATATAACAGGTTCTTATGTCCTAAATAGAGAGACTTCAAAATTTGAATTTAGGAAAGGACCAATATTTACAAATATTCTTTTAGCTGATGAGATAAACAGAGCACCGCCAAGAACGCAATCTGCATTGCTTGAAGCAATGCAAGAAAGACAGGTTTCTGTTGAAGGTAATACTTTCATTCTTGATAGACCATTTATTGTATTGGCTACACAAAATCCTATAGAATATGAAGGTACATATCCGTTACCTGAAGCACAACTTGATAGATTTATAATGAAAATAAACATAGGATATCCTCGATTTGAAGAAGAAGTAGAGATATTAAATCGTAGAATAAAAAGAATGAAGGATGAGGTAGATATAGAGACTGTCCTCAATCCAAAGGAGGTTCTAAATCTTCAAAATGAAGTTGAAAAAATCTATATTGAAGATGACTTAAAAAATTATATTGTTAAAATAGTTAGTGCAACAAGAAATGCTCCAGAAGTAGAAGTAGGCGCAAGTGTTCGTGGATCTTTAGCAATTCTAAAGCTTGCAAGAGCTAGAGCATTTTTAGAAGGTAGAGATTTCGTGATACCTGATGATATAAAAAGGGTAGCTATTCCAGCTCTTCGCCATAGACTAATATTGAGAACAGAATATTGGCTACGCGGTGTTAAGCCAGATTCCATCATTGAAAGAATTCTAAATCAAATTCCAGTCCCTAAGGTTTAATGCCATCTTTAAAATTAATGGTATTGGCTCTTTCTACATCTTTCATTGTTCTCATCGGATCCTTTATTAGGAATCCAATCTTGTTGATTTCATCTATTCCGGTCTTTACTTATTTTCTAATTTCTATAATAACTTATAAGGAATTAAAAATCAATTTAGAAATTAAAAGGAATTTATCAAAAGAAATTGTTAGAGAAGATGAAGAATTAGAAGTTAAAATAACTGTAATCAATAAAGGGGAAAAGATAGATTTTCTTTTAGTAACAGATTCGGTACAAGAAGGAGTAAAGATAGTAAAAGGCTCGAATTCAATGCTCTTATCAATTGATAAAAATGAAACGAAAGAGTTTAGCTATTTTGTTAAAGTTGGAGAAATAGGAAAGTATAAGCTTGGACCTATAGGAATTATTGCTTCAAACATTGAAGGAACTTATGTCTTTAAAAAGGTCATTGAAGATTATACCAATTTCAAAGTTTCACCCAAAATATCTTTGTTTGGCGAAATCATACTTAGACCTCGATATAATAAACCATGGCCAGGAGATTCTCCATCAAGATCGATAGGAATAGGTAATGAATTTTATGCTGTTACTGAATCATTCGGCGGTGAAGGTTTAAGGAGAATAAATTGGAAGGCTACCGCTAAAACTAATAAATTAATGAAAAATGTTTATCATGCTGAATTGAGCTCAGACGTTTTAATCATTCTTGACTATAGAGCTGTTAACGATATAAAATTCAAAGATAAATCTCTACTTTTACATTCAGCTCGTGCTTCACTATTATTAGCGTATAGATTGCTCAGAGATAAACATCGCGTAGGACTGTTAGTTTTAGGTGAGGAAATTCATAGGCTAAAGCCTTCATTTGGCAGGAAACAATTTGATAGAATAATTTTTTCTGTTCTAGAATCTGAACCTGGAAAGCTAAGCGATCTTAGGTTACTTAAGGATCTTGTTTCCTTGGTTTTTCCTATAACAACTCAAATAATTTTGATATCTCCAATTCTAGATTACGAGATAACTTTGGCTATAGCTGAGTTAGCTAAGAAAGGATATGATATAATTAGCATAGTGCCAAATCCATTTGAAAGAAAGCCTTTAAGTGAAATGGACATTGTTGATAGAATAATAAGAATCGAAAGGGAAAATTATCTCGCTATGCTCAAAAGATTTTCTAAAGTTCTTGAATGGGATGTTGATAAGCCGTTAGATATAGAATTGAAAAAGGTATCTGAAGCATGGTTGAGATCAGCTATTCATCGTTAGCTAAGTACACTATTTATTATCTTTATTTTTCAGAGATTCTTATTCTATTATATTTTTTATTGAATATTAATCAACTTTCAGGCATTTTAATTATAATATTAGTTTTGACATTATCTACATTTTTATCTTATCTAATCTTAAATTATAATTTCTTAATAAAACTTTCAAATTATATTGCTATCATCGGCATATTCGTTTCTATTATATTTTTATCATCTGATATTAGTCTATTATATTTATTTATTTTACTTCTAATTTTTTACTCTGAATTTTTCTCATTTATTTCTAACTTAAATGGTATCTTTAGAAATTTTAATAAATTATCTCCTAATTTAATGAGCGAATTAAGGAGAAACTTAGTAAATAAACTTAAATTTGAATTCTTTATCTTTATTTTATCATTTTCTTTTTCTAATGTAGCAATAATATTTATTAAACCTTTATTCTTAATAAATCCTCTATTTAGCGCTTATTTATTTTTATTTATAGCTTTGTTGGTTATTTTTATTTTGTATAAATATCTTTTATGATTCACAATTAAAGATAAACTATAGTTTAAAAAATCAAATGATAATTTTCATTACTTTTTTTTCTTTGGTTCTTTAGTTGCCTGTTCTGTTTCCTCAACATGAATTCCTACGCCTAGCAATTTCTTAAAGACCTCATCGATAAATCTCACGAACATTCCTTTTTGTCCAATCATAGCCCCTATTTCTTTCTTATCAACTAGCAATCTCAATGTATTTCCTGCGAAGTCGAAGTCTACTACATATTTATGAATCCAAGATACAGGATGTATTGCTCTTATTATTTCTTTTAGATCAAGGGTTAAACCGATAACTCTTAATCTTTGATTTGTTTCTTTTTCTATATTTTGAATTCTCTCTCCTTTTACTCCAACTAACCTTCCGACATGCTTTTCTTTTACTATTACCAAACCATCTGGCACGTTTTCACTTGTTATGTTGAATTTTCGCTTATATTCTGTAAGATTTACTACTGTAATTATGTCTGCATCAGGCGCATATATCTTAGCTACTTCTTTAACTTTTCTTTCATTTTCATCTAGCTCTCTTTTTCTCATTTGCAACTCTAGTAATAATTGAACGCCTCTTTTGGCTCCAGGTCTAACGATATCTTTAATTCCCAAATCGATAACAGTAGCAGTTTCTTCTCCAAGTAATATTTCTCTTGCTAATGAAGCTCCATCTTTTCCAAATTCAGCAGTTCTCTGAAATATTGGGTCGCCTGCTATTATTAAACGGCTATTTCTTCCCATTCTAGTAATGATCTCTATGATTGTCTCTGCAGGAATGCTTTGAACATCATCTAAGATGATGATTGAATCATCAAAAGTTCTTCCTCTAAGAAAATGCGGGTCAGCAAGTAAAAGTTTACCATTCTTGATTAACTCCTCAATGGTTTTTTCTTCAACGAAGCCCACAAGGATGTCTTTAAGATATTCAGAAGCGTATTTGACATAATTTTCAGGTTCGTTAAATAATGTTATTTCTTTACCGCTTACAATATCTATGATAGGTCTAGATAGTATTATGCGTTTATAATTCCCTTCATTAACTGTTGAAAGAGAATAAGTTATTGCGAAGAGACTCTTACCTGTTCCGGTAGGACCAAATATGCCTATTAAATCCTTATCTGATTGTAATGCCTTCTTTAGTTCTTCCTGTCCTTTGCTTTTAGGTTCGAGTTTTTCAAAAAGATTTTCTAAGCTCATCTCTACTATATTTTATAATCAGTGATATTTGAGATCGGGGCTCTATCTTAATTATGAGCTAATAGCTCTACAGGCCTCCAAATTTTTTCTCCTAAGACATACGAATAGGATATCAAGAAAATATTGAAAACGATGTAAACTTCATCTATACTCCTTGGTGCATATATCATATAGAAAGGTAAATCGATTAATTTTCTCTCATATACAGGATGGGCTTCACCCCAACCTTTGCTTATAATTTCATCTTCCCATTCTTTGGGCAAAACTAAATGCAAACTTCCATCATATGGAGGATGAATGTGAGCGAATTCAAGCCCTCCCCACATTACTTCTCTTTTAGCATTGTTAACTTCATCTCTTATCCATGCAGCTCTTGCTCCCGGAACAGATACTAAGCTTTCACTTTCGATTATAAATGGTAGAGAGAATATAAGACTAGAGAGCATTTTGTAAATCTCTAATGAAGGATTCTGACTCAATTGCTGATGAGGCATTTTATAACTGGTTATTGGGTGCTCTCCTTCTCGCTTAGGTAAACCAAAGCATGCTAGCCAAAATGGAAACTTTGAAGCTATTTTATTCCATCCTTCTCCTTCTTTTATCTTTTCGATTTTCAAAATTTCAAAATATTTGTCTAGCACGTATTCTCTTTCCTGTGCTAATGGAGGATTGCAGTAATCTTCTTCTTCCCATCCTACCGTGCTTTCATCAATGATTCTTGCTAATCTTAAACTATGATTCATAGCTTTTCCGAAAGGCTTAATTTGAGTTATTTCATTTTTCATGAGCTTTTCATAAAGTTCATTGATCGATTTCATATAGGGTTTAGCTAAAATCAAATAGTGAGCCATAATATAACTTGCTATAAAAATGTAATAAACTTAATAATTTCAGTTTAACTTTTCATCATTCTTGAAACAATCGTTTCAAGAGGTTCATCTTCATTTCCAAGTTTTCTCAAATCGTTGATTTTACCGCTCCATATAAGCTTTCCTTTTGCAATCATCAACACATTTTCTGCTAGTCTTGAAGCAATGGACATAATATGAGTAGAAACTAGCATTGTTGAATTCATCGAATTCAAAATTTTAATTACAATTTCTTGTGTTGGTATATCTAAATAGTTCAAAGGTTCATCGAGCAGGAGAATTTTAGGTTTATGTATTATAGCTAGTGCTATGGCTAACTTTTGTACATTACCTCTAGATAACCTTCCGACTTTTGCTTTTTCATATTCTCTCAAACTTAACAAATCTAATAATTCATCTATTCTATCATCTAGGTTTTCAACATTTCTCAAAGCACCTATGTATTCAAGATTTTCTCTAACTGAAAGTGTTCTATAAGGTTGAGCATCTTCAGGTAAATAACCCAACAGTCTTTTTGCTTCTATTGTTTCTGGCTCATAACCCATTATTTTTATGTAGCCTTGATTAGGTCTTAATAAGCCAGCTATCAATTTAAGCGTCGTAGTCTTTCCTGCTCCGTTAGGTCCTAGCAAGGCAAATCTAGAATTAAGTGGTATTTCGAAAGTTACATTGTCCAATGCTAAAACCTTTCCATAATATTTTGAAACTTCTCTAAATTCTATTGCTTTTAATTCATTCATTATTTTAAGGGTTGGTCTTCAGTTATATCCTTTTTGGATATGAATAAGATCCTTTTTGGATATGAATAAGGCATACCTAATTTCTTCAAGGTTTCTTCAATGATTCTAGGCATGTTAGAGTACAAATCAAACCAGGTCTTTCCTGCAGTCCATGCTCTTGCTTCCATTAAAATACCCTTCTCATCAAATTGTGCTACAAATACGCTTGGTGCAGGTTCTGCAAGAACATACCATTGTGCTTCAAATTCTTTAATTAACGTTTCAATAACTTTGTTTACATCGTATTCATAAGGTATTACAAATTGAACTCTCACAAGCCTAGCTACTGAGTTGCTATAATTTATGAGTGGAGAATTAAATAATTCGCTATTCGGTATTCTTATGTAATATCCTTCCCAACTCTGTATCTTCGTAGACAATAGACCAATGTCGACAACCATTCCTATGTTGTTATTGTAATTAATGTAATCACCTATTTTGAAAGGTCTTTCTGTCATCAATAATATTCCTGCAAAGAAATTTGATAGTGTTTGCTGAGCAGCTAAACCTATAACTATAGCTGTGAAGCCTCCTGCAACTAGCAATTCAGTTAATGTTAAACCAGGTATATTTAGAAGACGTATAGCAACAGCTATGCCTATTAGAATGATTATGTAATAAACGAGTTTGTTTATGTTAGATACGATATGCGAAGGAACTTTTTCATGCAATCTTCTTCTAATCATTACTGTTAAATACTTCGCAATGATCACTGCGATGATGATAGCGATTACTGCTTCTATTACTCCTTGATATTGTATAATATAATTCCAGAAATCAGATAACGTAATAGATATCATGTTCCAAATTTCATCTCAAATTGGCCTCCAATTCCTTTTGAAATTGTAGTAGGAATTATTTCAGCATCCTCAATTGTCGGTTTATTCATTAATCTAACAAGCGCAAGTCCTTTTTGAAGTCTTGTAACGCGTATTCTTTCACCATAAAATTTCCCCTCTTTAGTATAAAGAGAAAAAAATTTCGTGTTAAATATTATTTTAGATATGCTACCTACGCTTCCAGCTTTGTTTATAATTTCTATTAATGTTATTGCTTCATTTACTGAAGTAATAGGTAGCACTAAAAACGCATTGGTTTTCCAGTATCTATAAATAACACCTTCTCCTATTGTACCATAAAGAGCATACTTTTTAGTATAAATTTCTATTACATCGATTAGTTTGTAATTTGAACCATCGCTGACATATATTCCGATATCTAATGGTAACTTAACGTATAGCTTTACTTCTTGTTCTTCACCAATATATATCGGTTGTTCAAAGACTATGCCGAAATACTCTGTTATTGCTTCGTTTATACTAAGAATGGGAAATTCTTTTATTGTTAAATTACTAGGTATTTCAATTTTCTTTTCACCTTTTTGATATACTAAATGATCTTTTTCTTTTGTGATTGAATAATTAAGCCCCATATCAATAGCTTATTACTTCATTGATTTAAAGCTTAAAAAACTCTAGAAATGCGTTATAAAGTATTATAATTGAAAAAACCAAGAGAGTTAAGAATGAAAATAATTTCACTATCATGATAGTTAATTTTCTTTTGAAGCTATAACCCATTCTAATACTAGCTGGGAACAATATTATCCATGATAATATGGCTGAAAACAATCCAGCTACTGCAATAATTCCAAATAAAGCCATGAAGGAAAGACCAGCTGTTAACCACCATAATATTTGGTAAGGATTAGATATGCCCAATGCTAAAGAAATTAAAAAGGTTGAGCTTTTTCTTAATGTTTCACTCGAAACTTTGTTTAATTCTTCTGTTTTGCTTGTATATATTCGAATTGCAAGATAGAGCATATAAAAGCTACCTATAAAATAAAAAGGGAACAAAGGAAGATTTTTTATTAAACTGAAAGCCATTAAAGTGAGAATCATAAAAATGAAATCTGCAGTCATAGCACCCAATCCTGTTATGAATCCTTCTTTAAAAGAATTCAATGACCTACTAGCTATCAAAGCATTCATTGGTCCTGGAGGTGCAGCTAACGAAAATCCGTAAATATATCCTTGTAAGAAATATATGATTTCAGCTATCATTTTATAGCTAATAGTTCTAATATATTAAAAAATATTTCTAATTAAGAGATATGGTTGAATTAATTGATGTTCATTGTCATTTAGACGATGATGCATTCAACAAAGACCTAGATTTAGTTATAGAAAATGCGAGAAAAGTAGGAGTTACCAAAATAATCACTTCTTGTATATATGAAAAATCTCTTCAAAGAACAGAGGAGATAACCGAAAAATATAAAGGATTTGTTTTTTCAACTATTGGCTTGGACTATTCAGTATTAGATGAAGAAAGAATACAAAACGTAATGGATTTGATAAGAAAGAACAAAGATAAGATCATTGGAATAGGCGAAGTAGGTCTAGATTTCTTCATATTTAAAAATGCTAGTTTACAAGAAAAGAACAAGGCTGTATTTAAGAAGTGGATTGATTTTGCAATGGAAGTTGATTTACCATTAGTAGTTCATTCAAGAAGTGCTGGAAAGTATGCAATAGAAATACTCATTCAATCAGGCATAGAAAAAGTATTGATGCATGCATTCGATGGATCAGTAGGATATGCAATACAAGGTGCAAAGCATGGCTTTTATTTTTCCATTCCTCCTTCAATCGTTAGATCTGAACAGAAGCAGAAGCTCGCAAAACATCTTTCATTAGAAAATTTAATGCTTGAAAGTGATTCGCCTGTTTTAGGTCCTGAAAGAGGAATAAGAAATACTCCTTCAAACGTCATAATATCTGCAGGCATGATATCTAAGCTTAAGAAAATACCGCTCGAAGAAGTGTGCAAAAAAACCACTTTCAATGCCAATAAACTATTCTTTGAAAAGTATTTTAAAAATACGCTTTAGTTCAATTATATGATGAAAAAAGCCTTCGATTTCTTAAATATAAATGAACTTCCTCCTAAGCCTAGAAAGAAAGGAATTGTTGAAATAAGAGGTCCATATTATACACCAGTAACTTTTAGCTATTTGAAAAGTTTGCTAGAAGACTGGGGAGAATATTTCGACGGATTTAAGTTTGCAGGGGGTTCTCAAAGATTATTGGATTATGAAAAAGTCAAAGCAATAATTAAACTATGTCATGATCACAATGTTTATGTTTCAACGGGAGGTATGATAGAAAGAGTTATAATTCAAGGAGAGAAAGCTGTTGAAAAATACTTAGAAGAATGCAAAAGCTTAGAATTTGATGTAGTAGAAATATCAAGTGGTTTCATAGAGATGCCAATAAGTTATAAAGCAAGATTGATAAAAGAAGTCCAAAAGCGTTCAATGAAAGCGAAACCTGAAGTATCGATAATGAAAGGTGCAGGAGGAGGTACGCATGTAATAGGATATGAGATTGAAACTAGAAGCTTAGAAGATTTTCTAAGTGAATGCAAAATCTTGTTAGATAATGGAGCTGACATGCTAATGATAGAGTCTGAAGGTTTAACAGAAGATTTGCCTCCTGAAAAATGGCGAATAGATGTTATTAAACTATTAATCGAAAAATTCGGTTATGAAAAGCTAATGTTTGAAGCAGCTGATCCTCCAGTGTTTAAGTGGTATTTAAAAAATGTAGCAAAAGATGTGAATGTTTTCATAGATCATTCTCAGATAGTTGAATTCAATGCATGGCGTTTAGGATTATGGGGAGATAGAGATATTTGGAAAGGCTTTAAGCTTGAATGAATTACAAATACTTAATTTTAGGAGGAGGAATTGCTGGTTGTTATGCTGCTCAATCTATAAGAGAAGTAGATAAAGAAGGAAGCATCGCTATCATTTCTAAAGAAGTGCATTTACCTTATGATAGAACGGTTCTTTCAAAGGGTTATCTTCAAGGAAAGATCAAAAGAGAAAGTATTTTCATAAAAAAGAAAGATTTCTATGAAAAGAATAAGATTGAATTGATTCTAGGAAGAAAAGCTGAGAAACTAGATGCACAAAATAAAAAGGTTAAGTTAGATGATGGTAGTTGGATAGGTTTTGATAAGTTACTAATTGCAACAGGAGGAGAACCCAGAAAGCTAAAGATAGAAGGTTCAGAATTGAAAGGGGTTTTTTATCTCAGATCTTTAGATGATTGTGATTCGATAATAGAATGGCTGAGTTCAACAAAGAAAGCTGTAATAATTGGAGGAGGTTTTATTGGATGCGAAGTAGCTTCCGTTTTAGCTTCTAAAAATATCGATACAACAATTCTAGAACTTACGCCTCATTTGCTTTCAAGAGTATTGGATGAAGAAATGTCCATATTCATTGAGAACTTCTTAAAAAGTAAAGGAATCAAAATAATGACGAATTCTTCTGCTAGCAGAATAATTGGAGAAAATGGAAAAATAAAAGCTGTGCAAACTAATAATGGAGATGTTATTGAAGCTGATATGGCTTTGATAGGTGTAGGGATAATTCCCAACATTGAGTTAGCAAAAGATGCAGGTGTTAAAACAGATAATGGAATAATTACAAACGAATATTTAGAAACAAGTATTCCTGATATATATGCGGCTGGAGATATTGCGTTATTCTTCAGTCCCATTTTTAACAAATATTTACGCGTAGAACATTATGATGTAGCATTAAAACATGGAAAAGTTGCAGGAAAGAATATGGCAGGTAAGAAAGAACCTTTTAATGAATTACCTTATTTCTTTTCATACATGGCAGAATTGAGTATATATGTATATGGAGAGCTTAGCAATAAATACATAAGTGTTAGGAGAGGATTACCAGATTTGAAAAAAGGTTTTCTTAAGTTTTATTTCGAGAATGGAACTTTGAATTCAGTATTATCTGTTAATACATTCAAAGACTTAAACATTGCGAAAGAATTAATAAAAAGAAGATTTAAAGCTGAAGATATTAATATATTTTCAGATGAAAATTTCGATCTGACTAAGCTTTTAAATTTTTAATAATTTAATTTTTTGTTCATTATTATTTACAAATCTAATTAGAGTTAACCATATTGCATCTAATACAGGTTTAGCGCTTGTAGCAATTCTTGCTTTTGAATCAATTATTTTTTCTATCATTCCATAACTTACAATATTTCCATCTTTTTCTAAACCAACTAGCATACCTTCAAGAACTTCAATTGGAATGTAAACTGTCTTGAATGCTTCGTTTATGACGATTGAAAACTCTCTTGATGAAAATATTCTAATTTTATAACCTTCTTCACTCTCAAGACTGATCGAGCCCAATTCGTACTTTAGATTTTTATATATTCTTCCTAAGAAGCCAAAACTTAGTGTTTTCAAATCTATGTTTATTCTAGAATTCGTGGAAATGAATTTAGCATATTGCATTTCTCTTCTCAAAACTCTCGTAGTCCTATCTTTTCCAATAGCTGGTGGTATTTTAAGATTAACAATTTCACAGTTCAAGCTTGAAAACTTTGTTTTTAATTCTTCATTTCCTATTAAAAATATGGCATTAGGATTCATTTCTTTAATTAACTTAATTTTGTATGCAATACCTGGACCTTCAATATAACCATCGGTATTGATTATTACTGTATCAACGTCTTTAAAATATTCCAATGCTTTTTTCATGCTTTTTATTATGAGTTCTTCATCTACACTTACGTCTATTAAACCAATAGGTATAACGAAGTCTGCATATACATCCCTTAGATCAAATATTCCTTCTTTAAGTATCTTACAACCTATAAAAGCAGGAGGAGTTAAATCAGCTTGACCTACATCGCCATCGAGAATTCCTACTTTCTTATTCATTGATAGTGCTATGTTTGATAATAGAACTGCAAGAGTGCTTTTTCCTGAATCTGTAGGACCTAAGATCATTATTTTCTTATATTCATTCCCTATTTTTGACTTGCATTTCTCGATTTCTTCAGCCCATATAGCATATCCTAAATCTCCTCTTCGTATTTCGTATGTCGCATCTTCGTATAACAATAATTTAATGGAAGCTGATTCTTCAAAAGTCTCTATGGGAAGAGCTTTACCTTTCCTAATAATCAGTTCTTTAAAATCTTTTGCTAAGCAGAATACTTTACCCTGAAATGACTTAGCCGAAGCTGGTCCTCTAACCAGCAACACTTCGCCTTTATGTATTGTAACAACTTCCTCCTTCACTCTCAATTAATTAATATATATGTAGAATTGATAACGTTTATCTAAAAACAACGATAACAATTTTTTAAACAAGATGCGTACATGCTTATTTAACTTAAACTATTTTTAAGAGAGATGAACAACTTGTTTAAAGTCTTGTTTATAGAGCTATTACATGACAAGTATTGATCACATCAAGTAAAAGCTAAGCTTCTGTTTTATCTGAAAATTAAGACACACTCTTTTAATAAGATTTTGTAGCTTAGCTTCTCTTGCTTATTAGCGGATATCCTTGATCTTATTTCAAGTCAGTTAACATGTTCTGAGCTTTTCAAGATAGCTAGTATTTTGTCCAAGATATGGATCTTATAGCAATCAAAAAACTAATGACAAAAAATTCTTATTTAAGAGTTAAATCGAATTATGTTTTTCGCCTCATTTAACATATCTTCTATTTTCTTAATTGACACAACTACATCATCTATTGAATATTTCTTTTCATGAAATCCCCAAACATGCAAATCATAAGCTACACTCCAACCTTCTAAAATCCAATAACCAAGCTTTTTTGATAAAGTTTTACTAGCCTTACCCAGCAAATAAGTATACCATCTTCCTTCTCTCAGAAACTCCTCATACTCATTTGTCTTAAATTTCTCTGCTAAAGCCTTAACGACCTCCTCAGCTACTTTATACGCTTTTTCAGAAGCTTGAACCGGATCTTTCCTCTGAATATACTGTTTACATTCCTCTAAATATCTCTCCGCATATTCTATTCTCTCCTTACTACTTTCGGTTGGATCTTCTCTGCTTAACACGTCTAATAAGACATCATTTATATCTATACCTTTCTCTTTAAGCTTCTCGATTAATTTCTCATTCACATTCAGCATTCTCTAAAATTCTCCCTTTTAATAATACACAATGAGCAAATAAATACTTTTAGAAACCATATTGTGTTATATGATTTATATTATGTTAAGATTTTAGTTTTAAATTTTCGTAGTTCTTCATCATTCATAATTTGGATCTTTGGATTAGAGCCGTTCTCCCACCTAATTGTTCTAAGAAGTTTGGAGTGTTTCAATTTAATTGAAATGAGGTCAAGCATGTCCATGGATGGACAAGAGAAAGTCACAAAAATTTTATTCAAGAGTTTTAAGACAAGTATTTTAAGAGTTTACTAGCAATGTAGTCATAGCTATTTTCACCCTGAAATCTATCAACAATATTGAAGTTTTTATCTATAATAAAATATGTGGGTGTAGCCGTAACACCATACTTATTCATTACTTCCCCGTTTATATCATAAACATGAAGCCAATTCGTATTATATGTTCTTATAAATAAAGCTGTCCTAGCCACGTCAGTATTCGCGCTTAACATAACTGTTATTACAACAACTCCTTTACTTTGGAAGTCTTGATTTATTTGTTTGATAACACTAACCATATTTCTACAATGAGGACACCATTCTACTGCGAACTCTAATAAAATGACTTTTCCTTTATAATCTGAAAGCTTTGCGCTACTTCCTGTCAAGCCATTTGCATCTATTATAGGTAACTCAAAGTCGATCGCCTTGCTCGATGATGAAGTGCCTGAGAATCCTTGTAAATTTAAGACAATTATACCTGCAATAAATGCTATTATGACGAGAGCTATAATTAGATTTCTTTGTTTTTTCTTCACAATTTTAATATAAATGAGCTTTATTTAAGCATGTTAAAAATACAAAGATTGCCTATCGAGATGAGGCTAAGTAAAATCTTTTCATCATAATTTAGGAATCTTCAATTTCAACATTGAAAGATTCCTCTGCAACCTTTCTAACAGTTCTAAAGTGGCGCTTAAATATAACATCCTTAAACCTAAGCATAGATTCTCTTTGAATTTTGAAAAGTCTTCTTAGCATTCAGACTTCTTTACATGGTTCTTTTATAAATCAATCCATTTTTAATTATTTCAAAATGTCTTAAATGATCGTTTATCATATAATAAAATTCAATATTTTTCTTTAATAATCCTAAAAAAGCTTTTTTATCGCACTTCTTATATAAAATTAACAAACAAATATTAAGAAATTTTATAAATATCTTAGAAATAAGCTTTTAAATAACTCTATTCATTATTAATTAAGTCTTTATAACCTTAGCACATATTATTTGAAAAAGAGGAAGAAGTAGTTAATGCTTTTTGCCAAGTTTTTAAAGATGAATTGGTAGCCTTGGTTCTCTATGGTTCTTATGCTAGGGGAGAATAGAAAAAATCCAGCGATATTGATTTGTTGGTTGTTCTTAAGAAAATTGATGACAGATACGAGGTATTCAAAAATTTATTCAAGTTGAAAAAATACTGGAACAAAGTTTTTATAAAAAGTTAAGAGAGAAGGGATTTGATCCTTACATTTCTCCTGTTTTTTTAGATGTGGAAAACGCAACAAGATTTAGACCATTGTATATAGATATAGTCTTCGATGCCAAGATACTCTATGATAAAGACGATATTATGAAATATGATAAAGACGATATTATGAAAAATACCATTGAAAAAGTGAAGAAAAGATTAGAAGAATTAGGTGCAAAGAGGATCAAACGGGGAAGCACGTATTATGTTATAATAAATAACTTCCAACCCGGTCAGATCATAAAATATGAATAGCTTAGAAATTGCTGAAGCTTATTTAAAGGAAGCAAAAATTAGAAAAAATATGCTGAATTAAGTCTTAATGAAGATAAAGATTATGCATTTTGTATAAGAATTTGCCAAGAAGCAGTTGAACTTTCTATTAAGGCTTGTTCAAGACTCGAGGTATAGAATATCCAAAAACTCATGATCCTGGAAGGATTTGATAGAATACATAGATCGATTACCTACATGATTTAGAAATGAAGCAAATATCATTGCAGATATTTCTAGATGGCTTAGAGAGGGAACCTTCATTATATGGTGATGAAAGGGAAGGAATACCGCCTACACTATTATACAGAGAGTTATTGCAAGAAAAGCATTAGAAGCTGCAAAGCATGTATATAGCGTTGCTGAAAAATTTCTAAATGAAACGAAAGAGCGTATATAACTTTATTATGATAAAGTTTCTTACTTAAAATATAAAAATATTTATTTTTAATAAAATAAAAATTTTACTTAAATTTTGCTATAAATAAAAATTTTCCAAAATTTTTATAAACAATTTTGTTTATATGATATTTCATATACAAAAATTTAAAGTATATTTAAAAATACGAAGATTACAATCACATTGACTAAAGTCACTATCCAACCTATTTTGAAAAAATCCAGAAAGCTCAGCTTATATCCTTCTATTTTCAGCGCTTTCCAGAATTATTAAATTGCTGGCTGCACCTATTATTGTTAAATTACCTGCAAGCGTACTTCCTGCAGCTAATGCTATCCATGCGCTAACATCTGTAGAGGTATAACCAACTTCTTTAAGAATCGGTAAATAAATGGTCACAAATGGTACATTACTCAAAACTTGACTTAGCAATACGCTTGCAATTAATATATGAGATATCGATGCGCTATCTTTAGGGTTCAAAGCAGGTAAAAAATTGCTCAAAAAAGATATTATTCCTGCTTTTGATAATGCTTGCATTAAAACAAAAAGCGCTGCAAAAAGTACAAGAATACTCAAATCAAGCCTAGTTAATATTTCTCTTCTTCTATTGGAAAAAGCCAAAAGAATTATCGCTCCAACTAATGATATCTCTGCGATACTAAATTCAAAGTTATATCCGAGTAATTCAAAGACGTTCATTGTTAAAATTGCTAAGATAGTTATTGTTAATATAATAAATGAAATCTTTGCTAAATTTTCATCTTTATATTTATATATTTTTTTATCAAATTCAAACGTTTCTTTGAAATTTATTTTTGAAATTGATATCTCTTTAGAAAAATATCTTGAAAGTATCAAATAAGTTATAAATATATTTATTAAGGTAGGAGCCGTCAAATAATAAAGAAAATAAACAAAAGGAGCCCTCATATTACTTTCTAAGGCTATGAGTAAATTTTGTGGATTGCCTATAGGTGTCATTACGCTTCCAATTGTGACAGAAAAAGCAAGCGTTATCAACACAGGCTGGGGAGATATTTTCATCCTTTTTGCTAATTCTAGCATTAATGGCGTCCCTATCAATGCTAATGTATCATTCATTAATATTGCCGATAGTAAGCCTATACCTAATAGAATCATTAACAAAACCATCTTCGCATTTCTTGCTTTGCTCAATAAATATATTGCAAAAATTTCTATAGCACCTGAGATTTCAAGACTTGCGGCGAATACTAACATGCTGAATAAGAAAACAATAACGCGAAGATTGATAGATGAATATGCTTCTTCAACACTTATTATTCCAGAAAGAACCATTAATACCGCACCAATGCTCATGATTAACCAAATAGGGAAACCGCTTTTCTTTAGATTGCTAGCAATTATTGCAGAGTAAGTCGCTACGAATATTAATAGCGCTAGGAAGAAATCTGTTTGCATTAATCTAATTTAAATAAAAAAATTGCTTAAATAGGTTCTGCAGGTACTTGAGGAGGTTGATATTGCTCAGGTAAAGAGAAGAATGCAATTATCAGAAATATCGCGCCTATGAAGAATAGGATAAGAGTAACAATTGCTCCTATTATAGTTAAAGCAAGGATTGCTCCTATGAAAAATAACAAACCTGCTGTCTTGAAATATCCTACATTTAAAGTATCTCCTGTTTCATCTAAGCTCCTTTTAAAGAACCACATGCCAATTATTAATAATACAGCAGCTATAACAACTAGGATCAAGGAAAAAAGCGTAGCAAATATATCAAAAGTGAAAAAAGCACCTACCAAAGAGAATATAGAGAAGGATAGTATTGCTAAGCCGATTATTCCCATAATAATAGCATAGAGGGCATTATTGAATATGCTGGGTTTTTTGGTATCGTCAGATATGAACTTGAGAGCTATTAGTATAAGTATGAATCCAACTATATCTGTGTAAGGGAAAATCAAGAGTATTGAACCGATTCCTCCTAAAAGCTTCGCATCCTTTACGCCAGCCATATTCGCTCTATTACTTATAAATATATAAAGTTTACTTTTTTCTAAATCTAACTCTATTTAAAATGGATAACTTTTAAAGAGGAACCATGGATAAATATAAGGTCTAAATCGGATTAGTAAACTTTAATTTATAATGTAAAGCTGATTTATTTAAAAAAATTAAATTAAGTATGGAGATATGAAGCCATCACGAAATATATTATGAATATTACTGTAACAATTAATGTGGCTATGTTTATATCCCTGAATCTTCTTGCCAGTAGTTTTATAATTGTATAAGTTATGAAAGCTAATCCTATTCCATCAGCAATACTCCCTGTCAAAGGTATTCCTATTATTGCTATGAATGCAGGTATGGCTTCGGTTAGGTCTTCAAAGTCTACTCTTCTAATTAAGGAAATGAACATCAGGCCAACAAGAATTAACACGGGCGCTGTAGCGAAAGCAGGTATCGCCGTAACAAGTGGTGCAAGAGGTAAAGATAATAAGAATAATAAACCTACCACTATGGCTGTCAATCCTGTCCTACCTCCTGCCTCGACTCCTGAAGCTGACTCAATATAAACAACTGTTGTTGTCGTACCTGCTAGGGCTCCAACTACAGTAGCTGCTGCATCAGTATATAATGCTTTATCTATATTATGTGGTCTACCTTTTTCATCTACGAGCCCAGCTTTAGCTGTGATTCCTGTAATAGAACCTAAAGCATCGAAAAACTCTACGAAGAATAAAGTGAATGCTATAGGAAAAGATAGTGCTATAAGCTCAATGTAAAACCTTAAATTATTTGGAAAATTGGGAATTAAAGAAGTGGTGAATGCGGGAGTTTGAAAGATCTGAGTTGGCACTGGCGTGATACCTAAGATCATGCCTAATGCTGTTAAAACAATTATTGTCAATAAAAAAGCTGGCGGGAATTTCTTAACATAAAGATAAGCTGCTAAAAAGAATCCTCCTAAAGCAAGTAGTGTGCTTGGAGTAACAAAAGCTTTAAAATTAAATTGCAAGAGGGGTGTCTCAGGTAATGAGCTTATCAGTCCGCTATTTGCAAGGCCTATTAACGTAATGAATATTCCAATTCCAACGCTTATTCCATATGCTAAGCTTGGAGATATTGAACGCAATATTGCTTCTCTTATACCACTCCATGAAGCGAATAAGAAAATTAAACCGTCTACGAAAACACAGAAGAGAGCAACGAATAAGGCTATTGTAGCGGCATCTACTCCTTTTATTCCTAAGGTTAAAAGTGTTGATGTGAATGCCGGAATCACAGTAAAAGCTATGAAACTATTTTCTCCCATTCCAGGAGCTAGACCTAGAGGTAATCTTGCAAGCAAACCCATCAATATTGAACCGAATGCAGCTGCTATCATCGTAGCTGTAGCAATTCCTATTTTTACACTATTTACTAGCGCAATTTGATCAGGGGTTAAATTCTGAGTACCTAAAGCATTTTTTAATGCAATTTCGAAACCTGCACCTACAATGATAGGATTTACAAAAATTATATATGCCATTGTCAGAAAAGTCGTTATGCCTGCTACTGTTTCAACTCTTGTATTAACTTTTACTTTTTCTTCAAGACCTGTTTTACCAATCGCTCCCATTTGAGATAAAGAAAAAAGATAGGTATATATAGGTGTTTACCTTTATTTCGACTAGAAATTAAAAAATTAAAATAGTATATTTAGGAAATAATATCCTAAAATTATTATTAAACCATAAACTAATAAACTTAGGGTTTGTAATACTATGCCTTTTCTAGTAGGAAATTTTATTAATGCTAAAAAAAGAGATGTTGCATAAACTCCTACAATTGGAGTAAATATAATTATTGCAAAATCCAATCCTCTTTTAGCTTTACTTTTTAAATACTCTCCTCTTTTTATAAAGAATTTTACTACTCTATTTTCTTTTTTATAAATTTTTTCAAACAATTTAAAGATTGGATAAGCAGGAATTATATTTATAATTAATATTAGAAATAGTGCAAATACAGGATTAAAGCCCATTGCTAGGGCTAGAGGTAGCGCAACTATTAATTCTCCTGTCAAGGTTATTATTATAACGAGTATTATTTCAGCAAGCATACTTTCATTTATTTTTTGCTTGTTCAATTAATATCTTCAGTACACTTTTACCGATTTTATAACCAGTAAATTTTCCTTCGAAATTATTCATTTCAACCCATGTTTTTAAATCCTTATATCCTAGTTTTCTGAGCGCATCTTCTATTTCTAATTTGTAATCATCAATGTCAACCATTTCTTCTTCAATGAAAGTAGCAATCCAAATATTCATGATTCTTTCTAATTCTTTTATAGGATCAGGATGATCATCAACACGTAAATCGAAATATTTTCCAACGATTAAAGGGTCAAATTCTTTTTCGCTCTCATCAACTTTCTTAGCTATTATGATAGCAGCGCTTTGCTTACCTCTTATATCTCCTCCTTTTTGTTCTCCTGCTTTCAAAGCTCTTATGATTTTCTCATATATTTTTCCTCTTCCTTCAGCTTCTTTAGCCATTGCTTCTATTACTTCTTTACCTGCAAGGATATTTCCCTGAACGGAATAATAATTTCCTATGATATGACCCGCATAAGGATAACATTCTTTGCCTGTAAATGCGGCTACATTACCTTTCGAATCTACTATTCCTACCTGTCTTTTCTCTTTAAAGGCATCATTGCTTATTAATATCTTTAAAGTTTCTTCTGCGTTGTATCTAGTTAATAAATCTAAACCTTTTGTTCCGTATTCGAGATTAGCTAGAGATTGCGTAGCTATTGCTCCAACTTTTGCTTTAACCCAAGGAACAAAAGCGCCTACTGCTAAAAATTTACTCGCAACGCCTACGCCCCATGCTTCTTCATTTGGATCATAAATAACTATGGAAAATGTCATAAGAAGAAATAGATTAAGGAAATTAATTATTTAATGAAAATTCTATTATCGCAATAATGATTTGACATGGATAAAGAAAGCTTTAGGAAGCCTTATTTAATTAATCAACTAATCTGAATATGTATACGTTTTCTTTGTCAGCATAGCTCTTATTCCTTCTATCGCACTGTTCCATAATTGGGGTGTGAAACATTAAGCGCGCTGTCGCTTTATTCCATTTTATTATTCTTCATCATACTAAACATAATTATAGTATCATATTTCAAAGTTATAATTTTGTTTTAATTGACTATCTAAAAATTTTATTATAAATTGTCTAAATCTTTATATAAATAAATATTTTAAAAAGGATTAGCTAATATATTATATTTTTACGATATATTTTAAGGATTTTATATATAAAAATCAAATAGATAAATAATTAATAAAGTTTCTCTTTGGATCGGAAGTTCATTGTCTATGAAGAGTCTCTTAAGATTTTTAATTTAGCAACGACTTCCTTAATTACCTCAACGGAAGCTTCCTCTTTTATCGTTGAAAGGTGAGACAAATTGATCTTATAGTAGAATGCGAGTAAAAAGCTATAACGTATTGAACTCTAGCTTCTCAGAAGATTGCTAAATGTTCAATCTGACAAGGCTATAAGTGAAGCTTTTATTGTTAAAACTAACTTTATGAACGCTTAGTTTTTTTAGGATAACGATAAAAAGCTCATTAAAATTAATAATCTTAGTAATGTTAAACGAAAAAGAATTTATTAGATGGATTAAAACTGCTAAACATACTCTCGAAAGCGCTAAATTGGATAAGGATAATGGTTATTATAACTGGGCATGTTTTAAGGCTCAACAAGCAGCAGAACTTGCAACTAAGGCATACTTTTATGGAATAGGGGAACCTAAAATAGGCCATTCAATAGCTTATTTGTTGCAATCAATGCCTAATGTACATATTGACTTGATAAATAAGGCTAAATTTTTAGATAAAATGTATATTCCAACCCGATATCCAAATTCTTGGCATTCTGGAACCCCAGATTTCTATTATACTTTAAATGAAGCTGAACAAGCTATCAATTATGCGAAGGAAATAATTGATTTTGTTGAGGAAGCATGGAAGAAATTATCAAAAAACGTATAGAAAAAAGAAACAAAATCATTAACGAGGCAAAGAAATTTGTATTTTCATTAAAAGGAAAGTATACCGCCTTTTTAATAGGTTCATATGCAAGGGGAGATTTCAATACCGGAAGCGATGTGGACATCCTTTTAATTGGAGATTTCATGGATGAAAATCCTCTAAAAAGGCTTTTAAATTTAGATTTCCCTGCAGGCTATGAAGTCATTGCTTTAACAGAGCAAGAGTTTTGGATTGCTTTGGAAAATAATGATCCAATAATATGGGACGTACTTGCCAAATGCATAGTCTTAAGAGATGATTATGGTTTAACAAAGAAGATAAATATAAAAAACAAAAGAGACTTAAAATAAATTCAATTTCATTTGGCTTTAGATTCAATATTTATTAACTAAATTTAGTTCTTTTATTACAAATGAAAAACTTGCCCTTCAGGGCTGGAATGAAAATACTTAAATATTTATTTTATAAATTTCTCTTAGGAAGTTCAGTAAAGCTCCTCCTAAGCTTGATAGAGGGTTTATGGGACTTAGGAAGGAGCATTCAGCATCTCTTTTTAATGAAGAATTCTTATTAGAATCCAGATATAGGGCTGGCTGCCCTTTTAATGAAGGTTTCTTTTATTTAAACCAGATAATATGGGAAAAGCTTGACCCCTCTAGTGTCCAGCAAATGCGAGATGTAGCTCCGAATCAATGCTGGAAACCAATGAGCTTCTCTAGAAGTAGAACCCTCAACCTTCTAGAGCAGTGAGGAGGTCAGTAGAGTGTTTTCTTAGCCTCTTCGAGCATCTTCCTAACTTTACTTATATAGCCTTCTATTCTGTTAATGGGCAATTTACCTTCATGAAATCCCCAAACATGTAATATGTATGCAGAACTCCAACCATCAATTACCCAGTCACCCAGCTTGGTTGACAACACCTCACTTGCGCTTACAAGCAAATAAGTATACCACCTACCTTCTCTAATTGCTTGTTGATATTCTTGCAAATTAAACTTCTCAGATAAAGCCTTAATTACCTCTTCAGCTACCTTATAAACCTTTTCGGAAGCCTGAACAACATCACCTTTTTTTACATATTCTTCTGCCTCACTCATGTACTTCTCTGCTAAAGAAACTCTCAGTTTAATACCCTCTTGGGGGTCTTCCTTTGCTAAAGCGTTGATGAGCAAATCCTCAACATTTATCCCTTTCTCCTCCAGTCTTTTAATAAGCTCCTCCACAACACAAATTACTGTTTGCCCGTTTTTATATTTGTTGTTAAATTATTAACAGTAAATTCCGTAAATACTAGCTATTTAGATTATTATCTCGGCTTTGCTTTGTAGGGTTGTTCAATTTTTATCAGAGCTTACATAAAGCTTTCTTTCAATTCGACGAATGATCTTGAGTTTTAATTAACTCGATAAGCTTAACATCTGAGATAATTCAAAAACCCACAAAGCAGTTAAATGAATATTAATAGTAATCAATGCATTAATGGAGAAGCAAAATCTGGAGCTTCAGAGGAGGGTCTTTCTCCTTCTCCAAAGCTCTTTAATGAGCTTATGAAGGGAAGGAATGGGTTCATCCTGACAGGGGAAGAGGCTTATGAGAGCTTCAATGAACTCGAGAGAAGCTCTAGGCCGTTGAATCCCAAGTATTATGTAAGTCGATTTAAGACTACATAGCTTAGAACCCCTAAAAGACTAGGCTTTCTGTTATATCTATCTTTCTCCACGCCTTGAAAAGGCAAGGGCTCTCTTTCCAAAGCGATTCATTGTTCCCACCATAGATTGGAATTACATATCGCATATGAGAGACAGTAAGTAGCACAGGAGAGGATAGATGATTATTCGAAGAGAGCAGTCGAAGCAGCTGTAGAGATGGTTTATAAGATGAGGAAACTTAGCGAACATGGAAAAATTGAAGGGATTGTAGAGATATGATACGCTTAGGTGTAATACAATTAAAAGATTATGAGAACTGGATAAAACTGTTAGGTTTCGATAGGGAGTGGGTTGTTCAGGCTACACAAGCCCTTGAATTAATTCGAGATGGAAGATGTAGTAATATTTGCATCCTAGAGGAATAGAAGCAAGAGTTAAGATATGAGATTTAATGTCTTAAACTCAGAAAAGGATTAAAGTCTGTACCATATATAACCAAGAAAACCTTTTGTTCCATACTCAAGATTGGCCATTGATTGTGTAACTATTATTATAATACGTGAGAACTAGAGCACCTACCGCTAAGAATTATTAGTAAAGCCCCATCTCATGTATCTTCGTTCTGAACATCAATAACTGTTAAAATGTCATAATCAGATACGTAAAAATTAATTATTTACAAAAATTCAATTAATTTATTACTGTTATCTTATTTATGGATAAAGAAAACTTTAGAAAGCCTTATTTGATAATCTTCTCCACTATGACAATAGATGGCAGGATTGCAAGTAAAACATGGTTTTCTAATTTAAGCTGTCCAAAGGATCTAGAGAGGTTGCATAAGCTAAGAGCTGAAACAGGTGCCGTAATGATTGGAGCTGAAACTGTCATAAAAGATGATCCTTCATTGAGATTGAAGTACTTTAAAGGAGATGATCCATATAAAATAATTATAGATGGTTTATTAAGAGTACCCATATCTGCTAGAGTTTTTACTATCAATCCTGAAAAAGCTATATTATTTACTTCTAAATTTGCGGATGAAGAAAAAATAAGGGCATTAAAAGAAAAAGGTGTTAGAGTTTTTCAATTTGAAACAAAGATTCTGAATTTAAGGGAAGTATTGAATAAGTTGTATGAGCTAGGCTTAAAGAAAATAATGGTTGAGGGAGGAGGTGTATTGAATTGGAATTTGCTCAACTCAAAATTGGTTGATGAGCTAAGAATAACAATATCTCCTTATGTTTTCGGGAAAGGAAGGAGCGTATTTGATGGTGAAGGTTATTCTAATACTTCAGAAAGTCCTAAGTTTGAATTGAAAAGCTATGAAATTTGCGAATGCGGCAATGAAGTCCATTTAATTTATAAAGTCAATTATTCTTAATGAAAAGCTTAAGCTTTAAGTTTAAAATTTCTAGCATATCTATTTATAAAACAATACATTCTAACTTAATTAACTCTAGTTTTTTTAATAGAAATTGCTCTAATAAATTTTTATAGTTCAATATTTCTTAGTATAATTAGAATCTGATTCTATTTCCATTAATATATATTTCAATAATTGAGCTACTATCGATTCTTTTTATAAAAGTCAATAACTTATTATAAGATTTATCCAATCCTATTCTTTCATTAGAGACAATCAAAAAGTCAGCAGGATATCCTTCTTTAATTATTCCCCCTTTCTTATTGAAGAGTTTGTATCCATTAATAGTTGCCCATTTAATCAATTGCTTAGTGTAATCTATTCTAGTTAAATTCCTTATTCTAATCATCAAAGTTTCAATCTCTCTCCAAATGTATGGTGAAACCCAACCTATATTATCGGTACCTATGGCAACATCGGCTTCTTCTTTAAGTAAACTTATGACATCAGGAAAACCTACATTGAACCAAAGATTCGATCTAGGACAGATGATAATGAATTTTTTTAATTCCTTAATCTTCCTTATTTCATCAAGATTCAGGTGCGTACAATGTACGAATGCATCAGGATTTAAGTTATCTAAAGCTATCCAAAAGTCTTTGTTATCATGATTTCCTTTTGTTTCGCTTACATGTATATGTATGAATTTATCTTTGAATATTTCTCTCATCAATCTCATTTCATCCTCGTTATATGCGAAAGAATCTGGAATACCTAAGCCATCAGCATAATAATAAAGTTTCTTGAGTTCATCCTCTATATTTAATTTTGAAGGTCTTCCTAGTATTAAATATCTTTCATGAAACTTTTCAGTCGCTTCGCTAGCACCTTTAAATCCTCCTTCAACAAAATCTGCTATGATTGAATAACCTAGTCGAATGAGGTTTTTCACCCATTTAATTCTAGTTTCTTTAAGTAATGCTTTATCAATTTTCTCAAGCATTTTATGTTTTAGACCAGTGACAGGTTTTACCAGCTCTTCTAAAGTTAAATCATAACCAATATCCGAGAAACAGGAATCTCCTGTATGAACATGGGCATTAACAAAAGGAGGCGTTATTATTATAGAAGGAAAGTTACCTTCTTTTCCTCTTTCTATCTTTTTAATTATTCCGTCTTCAATAACCATTGATATGTTTTCGTGAAATTCAAAGTCATCAAGTAACGCAAACCTCGCTTTAATTTCTTTTTCATCTTTAGAATGCAAATTTTCCATAAGTTTCTCAATAAATTTACTCTATCTCATTTCTCTTCTATATTTGAATCTTTCATCCTTTATGAGCTTAAAATATGAACCGAATCTTTCCTCGCTCCATACAATATTTTCTATTTGTTCTGAGCCTTTTTCTTCAGGACTATTAAATATTTTGATGATCTTATAAGTAGTTGTTCTTTGTGCAGGAATCCTTTTCGCATCGAAAATTAACCTTCTTATCTCCATGGGTGACATGAATTGACCATATTTAGCTCCAGCTGCAGAAGATATGCTTTCATTTATGAGAGTTCCTCCGAAATCGTTAGCTCCACAATTCAACAAAAATTGGGCAAATTTTTGTCCTTCTTTAACCCATGAAACCTGAATATTTCTTATGTAGTCATTTAAAACAAGTCTAGAAGTTGCATACAAAGCAACTATTTCTTCTCCCGACGGCCCCGGTTTAATTCCATTGATAAGCTTATATTTATACATCGGAGCTTCTTCATATATAAAGCTCAAAGGTACGAATTCAGTAAAACCTTTTGTCTCTCTCTGAATTTCTCTGAGTATCAATAAATGCTTAGCTCGATGGATTTCTTTTTCGACATGCCCATACATTATTGTTGAAGTTGAAGGGATGCCTAATTTATGTGCAGTTTTAATTATTTTTATCCATTCTGATGCAGAAATCCTACCTGGCGATATAATTTGTCTTATTTCGTCATCTAAAATTTCAGCGGCTGTTCCTGGTATAGAATCCAAGCCAGCTTCTTTCAGCACTTTCAAATATTCTTCATAAGAAAGTCTTGCAAGATTTGCTCCGTACCAAATTTCAATAGGAGAAAAAGCATGTATATGTATTAGAGGAAGTTCCTTCTTTATAGCTCTGATTATTTTAGGATAGAATTCCCAATCCAGCTTTGGAGGTAATCCTCCTTGGATACATACTTCAGTAGCACCAAGTTCGTATGCTTCTTTCGCTCTTCTAACTATTTCTTCGATCGGTAAAAAGTAAGTTTCTTCACTTCTAAAATCTTTGCTAAATGCACAGAAACCGCAACTCATAATACAAACATTCGTAAAATTTATGTTTCTGTTTATTACATACGTAACGATATCTCCTACTGTTTCTCTTCTTAAAATATCAGCGGCCAAACAAATTAAATATAATTCTATCCCCCTACATTTCAGGAGTTTTTCTACTTCTTCAAGATTGAGATCTTTATGCGATAGAGCTCTTTCTACAATACTTACAATTTCAGGATCTGCGATTTTTTCAATTGATTCAAGCTTCATAGCGGCTTTTCCAACACATATCCTTTTTCATCTACTAATTTCGAAGCAATCTCTTTAACTTGTTCAGATAAGAAATCTTTTTTATTCAGATATTCGGGATACACTGGTAATCTTTGTTTTAGAATAAATCCTTCTTTTGCAAGCTCTCTTCTTATAAATTCGATGTGCGGCCAAGGTTTTTCAGGATTTACATAATCAATCGTTAAAGGTGAAATGCCACCCAAATCATTTATGCCTGCTCTAACGAGCTTCCTAACGTTCAAGTACAAATTCGGAGGAGCTTGAAGATTCATTTCTCCTAATATAATTCTAGTCAAAGCTAAAAATTTCAAGAAATAATGTTCAGAAGGAGGGGAGAAGTTTTCCATCATTGTTCCTTTTTTGGGCATGAAAGGTTGAATTATGACCTCTTGTATATGACCATATCTTTCGTGAATTTCTTTTATTGCAAATACAGATCTGATTGCTTCTTCCAATGTTTCTCCTATTCCTAGAAGTATACCTGTAGTGAAGGGAATTCTTAATTTACCAGCTTCTTCGATCACCTTGATTCTTAACTTTGGATTTTTGCTAGGTGCGAATTCATGAGGCATACCTTTTTGCATCAATCTTTCACTTATATTTTCCAACATAAGACCTAGACTTGCATTGTATCGTTTTAGTTTTTCCATTTCATATCCAGTTAAAAGCCCAGCGTTTGTATGTGGAAGTATTCCCAATTCTAATAATGTTTTTGAAACATCATAAAGCCATTCAATTGTGCTTGTTAGATTTTTATTTTTTAGAAAGACGATTGCTTCTTTATACTTTGCCTCAGGCCTCTCACCTGTTACCAATAATGCTTCGGTGCATCCTAATTCTATACCCTTTCTTGCAGTTTCAATAATTTCGTTTAGCTCTAGATAGCGACCACCTTCTTCTGGTTCTTTTTTGTATATACAATATAAGCAATGATCTTTACAAAGCGTTGTAATGGGTATAAATACTTTCCTAGAATATGTGATGATATTTCCTTTATAAGTATCACGTATGGATGAAGCGATTTTAAAAATTTCTTCTTCATTTAATTCATGAAAAATTCTTACAGCTTTTTCGTAATCTATCGATTCACTAAGCTTTATTGCTTCTTCTGAATTCATTAACCAATAATTTCTAATAAGCATATAAGTTGTTTCTTGTCTTCATGACAGTGATATATCTGGTCGAACTAGCTTGAGTTGCTGAATAATCTATAAGCGATCTCATCATAATTAATTAGCTGTTTTCTTATTTTCTAAAGTCTGATGTTAATCTAGTTTTTATTAAAGTCTAAAGTTTAGGAGATATGGAAGATAAGTTACATGAGATAGTAGCAAGCATAAAAAGAATTGCAAATTTAAATGGTAATTCCAATACTCGTGCATTAAGCTTTAACTGGAATAAGGAAGGAAAATGGGATGTATATATTTATGATTTCAAAGAAAAACAGATTCGCAAAATAACGTCTGGCAAAGATTCTTATCTAAATCCTAATTTCTCTCATAGCGGTAAAGAGATATTGTACTTAAAGGATAAAGAAGGAGATGAAAATTTTCAAGTAATTCTAAGAAATCTTAAAAGCGACGAGGAAATTCAATTGACTAATGACTTGCTTCGGTATCGCCTAAAAAGATTCGAGGTTTAATTAAAAACGAAATAGAGGGAAAAGGAAGAGGAAACTTAGTACATTGCCAACACATCAACAAATATCACTATATTGAAATAGAGCCAAATTATCTCTATGCTTCACTTAAGAAAGCGAAAGAATATTCTTGATAAATTACCTACTAATGAATATCAAAAACTGCTACTTAAAAGAAGATGATTATTATTTTTCAGCTAACTTCTTCTCAATCTCTGATCTTAACTTAGATCTTAACCTTTTTGCATCTTCTCTAACTACAATTTCAATTTTTTCCTGTAGTCCTAGATACTCTGTCAATTGAAGATTTTTTATTCCTATCCTCTCTTCTATTACATCTTTTAGTTCAAGATCTATTTCATATCCAATAAAATTTCTTCCAAGTCTTTTAGCAACTATGCATGTAGTACCTGTACCTAAGAAAGGCTCCAATACTGTTTCTCCATAATAACTATACAAAGTTATGATCCTCTCAACAAGCTCCTCTGGAAATGCTGCAGTATATTTACTCCATTTTTCACTTGGAAGAACGTTTTTTATATCCCAAACAGACAGATACCATTTTTCTTCTTGGAATTTTTTTAGATCGATCTTGCTTTTTTGTTTTATTTCATCAGGTAAGATGTTTTTCTCGAACTTTCCAGGTTTTTTAAATATGATTATATCTTCGTATATATTATCTGGAAAATAATACATAGGATAAGGATGTTGAATAATGACACCGCTTCTTCTTGAGATCCTAATATATCCTTCAGGTTTTCTCCATATGATTCTTTCTTGATATTCGAATCCTATATCTTGCATTATTCTTGTTAAATCTGAAACAATAGGGTAAAGTTTTCCGTTTATTCTAACGTCTTGTGTTACAAAGCAAGCCATCCTACCATTTTGAAGAATCCTGAAAATTTCTTTACCTACTTTTTCAATTGTTCTAAGAAATTCCTCATAAGAATTATAAAGATTGGGAAAATCAAAAGGAGCATTGTAATAAGGCGGCGACGTTACAACCAAATGAACAGTTCCACTATTTATTTCTTTCATGTTTTCTGAATTTCCGAAAATTATTTTAACAAACATGCACGTTTCTATAATACATTTCAATAAATTAACCTAAATTCCTAATTTATATCAGACTTTCCATTATCTGAATTATTAATCTTATTATTCAATGAGGACCTAGCCTTCCGCTTTTATTAGCCGTTATTCAAACAAAAATTTCTTAATGAAAATTAATTATAGATGCATTTTGTAAAATAAATCATATTTTCAGTTAAATCATGATCACGGAATACTTTGATTATTCTGCAGGTTTTGTTATCTTATTTTGAGTTTTGAAATTCTACTCTTAAGTTTTTAAAAGAAGAAATGAATCTAGTAGATAAACATAGATGAAGAGATACATAACGATTATTATCCTATTTGGTTTTGTGAGCATGCTTGCTGATACAACATATGAAGGGGCGAGATCTGTTATTCCACAATATCTCGGTTATCTTGGAGCTGATTTAGCTTTTGTTGGTTTTTTGGGAGGTATTGGAGAATTTTCGAGCTATCTTCTAAGATTTGCTTCAGGCATGATAGCATCTAGATATGGGCTTCTATGGGGTTTAACTATTACAGGCTATGCTTTAACTGGTTTCTCAATAGCCTTGTTATCCATAGCAACGAGCTGGCTTTCTGCATCGATATTAACGATAACAGAAAGAATAGCGAAAGGTCTTAGAACACCTCCTAGAGATGCTCTTTTAAGCAAGATAGCTCAACAAGGAAGAAGTGGTAGAGCGTTTGGGATTCATGGAGCTTTAGATCAAATAGGAGCAATCATAGGACCTTCGATAGCTGCTTATATTTTGTATATGCATAATTTTTCGCCTATACTTTTTATGACACTCTCAACTTTTGCCTTCATTTCAGTAATCATTCTCTTATATACAAGAGCGATATATCCTAAAGATATTGAAACTACACCCAGAAAAATTTCGCTAGGTATTCTTCGAGGGCCTCTTACTAGGTATGTAATCTCTGTTTCAATGCCAGCTATTGGTCTTGTTTCTATATTCATAGCAATATATTGGATTGGTAGAGAAGATCCTGTGTTAGGAACAATATATTTCATTGTTATTCAATTTATACAAATACTAGGTTCTTTAGCACTTGGAGAGCTTTATGATAAAATAGGTATGAAGGCTATTTACGTTTATTATTTAATTGCACCGCTCATAACTTTGGGTTTTCTTATAAATCAACTATTTTTCTTGTTAATAGGAATTGTTCTAGCTTTAGAGGAAAGCATACAGAGAGCTATCGTTGGAGATATTGCTAAAGATAAAGAAGCTATCGCATATGGATATTATCACTTAGTTTATGGCTTAGCATCTGCAGCTGGAGGATATATAGTTGGTTATTTGGCTCAAAATGGTTTAATAATACAGCTTGCCATACTATCAAGCATAACATCATTAGTGGGAGCTCTATTATTCTCTACGATGAGAAGATATAGAGCTAGCTAGGAATGCTTTATTTTGTTTATTTAATACTTTTTAACTTTGTATCTTTTAAATTTAATTCCAAATAATCATATTATATTAATTGTGAATTTTTATAAATTATTTATTATATAAAAGTTTTCAAAATTAAGTGTATATGATCATATTTAGCGTTTGATAATTCAAGACGTAAAGAGGAAACTCGTTTTATTAACTGTCAATAATTGAATTTTGGAAAAATTGGTAAGAGACATGAATGAGCTGTCTGTTCACTAAGCATGAGCATCCAAGAAGAAATTATTCTAATAAAGTAATTAAAGTTGTTATCATTTTAATAATAAAAAGATTAAATATAGTTGATGGCGAAGGTTATTTCTCAAGGATATGTGAAGGATTTCATGCGAAGAAGTGTTTATTATGTCGATTTCGATGCCACAGTCTATGAAGCTTCGAAAATTATGAAAGCACACGATGTTGGAAGTGTAATAGTTAAATTGAATGATAAACCTGTTGGTATAATAACAGAAAGAGATATACTTTTGAAAGTTGTTGGCGAAGGTAAAGATCCAAAAAAAAGTAAAAGTTGGAGAAATAATGTCATCACCGCTTATTACTGTTAGAGCTGACGATACGATTGAAGAAGCTTTAAGGAAAATGAGTATTTATGGCTTTAGAAGGATGCCTGTCGTAGGTAAAAATGGAAAAATTATAGGAATATTCGCACAAAGGTTCTTGATAAAACCTACAGAAGAAGAATTAGAAAAAAGAGCAAACATTCCTACAGAGGTTTCACCTGCTCTTCATGAATTTTACGGTGGTAAGATTGAAATTATACCCAAAGTCCAAATTTCTTCATATAGAGACTTTTCTATTTGGTATACTCCTGGTGTTGCTTCAATCGCTAAAGAAATTTCAAAAGATTTTTCTAAGTTATTTAAATATACGAATAAAGGAAATACAGTAGCCATCGTTTCTGATGGCTCGAGGACATTAGGTCTAGGAGATATAGGACCATATTCTTCATTACCTGTTATGGAAGGAAAAGCTTTACTCTTCAAATATTTAGGCGGTGTTGATGCATTTCCAATAACTCTTAATACAAAGGATCCTGAAAAAATAGTTGAAATCGTAAAGTCAATTGAGCCAGCATTCGGCGGAATAAACTTGGAAGATATCGCTACTCCTAAATGCTTCGCTATTTATGAAAGATTATATGAAGAGTTAGATATTCCTGTATGGCATGATGATCAGCATGGTACAGCATTAGTAGTTCTCGCTGCATTAATAAATGCTTTAAAAATTGTAGGAAAGAAGCATAATGAAATAACAATAACTTTGATAGGTGCTGGTGCTTCAAACTATAGAATAGCCAAAATATTAATAGCTTATGGAGTGAATCCAGCTAACATAATAGTCGTTGATTCCAAGGGAATTCTTAACAGGAATAGAATTGATTTAAAAGATGAGAATCCCTACAAATGGGAATTATGTAATATAACTAATGGGGAAAACAGAGAGGGTGGTATAGAAGAAGCTATGAAAGGAAGCGATGTTGTACTAGCTTTTTCTAAACCAGGTCCAGGCGTAATAAAGCCTGAATGGATAAAGCTGATGAATGATAATGCAATAGTCTTTGCATGTGCTAATCCTATACCTGAAATATGGCCTTGGGAAGCAAAAGAGGCAGGTGCAAGGATCGTAGCTACAGGTAGGAGCGATTTCCCTAATCAGGTGAACAATTCATTAGGATTTCCTGCAGTATTTAGAGGGGCATTGGAAGTATTAGCTAAAAAGATAACAACTGAGATGTTAATAGCAGCAGCAGAAGAAATCGCAAAAATAGCTGAGGAATATGAAATAAACGAAGATTATATAATTCCTACGATGGAACAAGAGGAGGTTTATATTAGAGAAGCATTAGCCGTTGCTATTAAAGCTCAAGAAATTGGTGTAGCTAGATTAAAGTTATCAAAAGATGAACTCTTCTCAAGAATAAATGAAAAAATTAATAGATCGAAAATGATTCTTGAGAAATTAATTAGTGAAGGAATTATAAAACGCTACACTGGAATTACTTATTAAATTTAAATACTTAATAAAGAATAAACAAACGAAATAATTTATATAATTTTTAAATTTTATCTTAAACTCCTTTGTTTTCCTATTTCAAGCAAATCGAAAATACCTGTTTCTGCAATTCTATTTATAAAATAAGTTGTCAAGATGCCTGCAATTATTGCACCGCTAATCGCATGAATAAGTATGTATATTAGATACCTGAATAGCCAGCATAGGCGAAAACACCACTGATTAATTGAGGTAAGAATATCCATCCTGGTAATATTACTGCTAAGCCTGGAAGAAATCCTGCAAGCGCCATACTTAGGTAGTCATATTTCTTATATCCCCGCATTGCAAAAACAACTTCACTAGCAAGCCCTGCTATGAATCCATAAACCAATGTAGTGATAGCAAAGTATGAGCCAAATATCATTTCAATTAATCCTCCAAGAAATTCGCCGCTAAATGCTGAACCTGGTTTTCTTATCAAATAACCTGCAGCAGTTCCTCCTAGAGCCCAAAAGCCATACATGAACGGCCAAAGCAATATCATGATAGGATATGCAGGAATTAGACCTGTAAGAAATGGATACAAATAGTTGCTTGCAATTACGAAAATAACACCAGATAGAACAGCTATTCCTGCTAAAGCTACAATATCTAAACTAGTGTATTTAAGCTTCATCTTCATCGATGAATTTTAACTATAAGTGAGTAATTAAATATTCTATAACCAGGTTATAGAAGCAAGAATTTATTTGGAATCAATTTTATGTAGTCATGCAATATTACAAAAGATTCTTAGCAAAAAGAGCCAACTTAATTGAGCCTTCTCCCTTAGCCAAGATATTGAGCAAAATTGAAGAATATAGAAAAAAAGGTAAAAGGATAATATCATTAGCTGCTGGAGATCCTGATCCTAATGTAATACCTAGAGAAGAAATTTCAAAGATAGCTCAAAAAATTTTAGTCAAAAATCCTGCCTCAGTGCTTTATACACCTACTGCAGGAATTGAAGAATTAAGGAAGCATCTCGCTGATTTCATTTCTAAATATGATGGTTTCAAAGTAAAAGCTGAAGAGATTATCGTTACAAGCGGTTCAACGATGGCTATTGACTTATTTTCAAGGATAATACTAGATCCTGGAGATATTGTAATTGTAGAAAATCCTTCTTACATCAATAGTATTTTGGCATTTAAGCAACATGGAGCAAAACTAATAGGTATCGATTTAGATGAAGACGGTCTTAGTACGCATAAACTAGAAGAAGAAATCAAAAATTTGGGTCAAGAAATTAAGAAAATCAAATTCATTTATATCATACCTACAGGACAAAATCCTGCAGGAATAACGATGAGTCTAGAGAAAAGGAAACATTTGCTTGAAATAGCTTCAAAATATGAGATTCTAATTCTTGAAGACTTGGCTTATAATTACTTAATATTTGAAGGTAATCCTTTACCTCCTTTGAAATCAATGGATAAAGAAGGAAGAGTGATAGTTGCAGGAACTTTGAGCAAAATAATGGGCACAGGTTTTAGAATAGGTTGGTTAATAGCTGAGAAAGAAATAAGAGAACTTGTTTTAAACGAAAAGCAACCTATTGATTTCAATGCTCCTACGATATCTCAATACATTGCATTAGAATTTCTTAAAATGAACTTATTTGTTTCAGCAATAGAGAAATCAAGAACAGCTTATATGGAAAAAAGGAATGCTTTATTAAAAATTCTCAGTGAAGCATCTTTAAACTTTAAATATACAAAGCCAATTGCTGGAATTTTCTTGATTCTCGATTTGATGAAAGTAAATGCTGAAGAATTCGCAAATAGATTATTAGAAGAAAAGCATGTTGCGGTCATACCTGCGAAGCCATTCTTTGTTAAAGGGGGTGAAACAACGATAAGGATTAATTTCAGCAGGCCTTCAATTCAAGAAATTGAAGAAGGAGTTAAAGCAATAGTTTCTCTTTATCGCACATATTAAGCATTAAACATAAAATTCGAGAATGTAAATTAGTTTATGGAAATTAAAGGATTTACTACAAAAGCTGTTCATAAAGGAGAGTTGATCGATAAAAGATTCGGTAATGTGATAACACCTATTTTCTTAAGCTCAACCTTTCTCTATCCTAATGAAGAAAGGGATGCTTACATAGATCCAACAAGAAACAAACCTTATTTGTATACACGCTTAGGTAATCCTACATTTACATCACTTGAGGAAAAATATGCTTCATTAGAGAATGCTAAATATGCGCTTTCTTTCGCTTCAGGCATGTCAGCGATAACAACGACGATTTTGAGTCTTATAAATTCAAAAAGTAGAATACTTGCGATAAATCAGTTATATGGTCAAACATATGAATTCTTAAAAGAAATAAGTAGAAGCTTAAACATTCAAGTTGATTTCATTTCGATGAGATCATTGAATTCTTTAGACATTCCAAGAAAAGAATATTCAATGATATATACTGAATCAATAACAAATCCTACGCTTCAAGTTTGCGATATAATTGCGGTTTCAGGATATTGTAGAGATAAAGGAATCGATTTAATCGTAGATGCAACTTTTGCAACTCCTTATAATCAAAGACCTTTAGAATTTGGTGCAAGCGTTGTATTGCATAGCGCAACTAAATATATCGCAGGTCATAGCGATGTAATCCTTGGTCTATTCGCTACGAACGATAAAGAAATTTATGATAAAGTTGTAGAAAACAGAACAAATTTAGGATGCATACCTGAACCTTTCAGTGCTTATTTGACTTTGAGAGGTATGAAGACTTTAGCTCTTAGATTAGATAGACAACAAGAAAATGCAATGAAGCTTGCGAAGTTTTTAAGTGAGCATGAAAAAGTTATGAAAGTTTTCTATCCTGGATTAGAAGATAATGAATTTCATGAAATAGCTAAAAAAGTTCTTAAAGGATATGGTGCAATGCTTTCATTTGAAATAAAAGGAGGATATGAAGCTGCTAAGAAATTTATAAAGAATTTGAAGCTTTGTATTGTTGCTCCAAGTCTAGGAGGTGTTGAAACATTAGTTACTTTACCTGTTGAAACAAGTCATAGGCAATTGAATATTGAAGAAAGAAAGGAAATGGGAATAAGTGAAGGGCTTGTAAGAGTTTCTTTAGGTATAGAAGACTATGAAGATATCGAGAATGATTTTGCCCAGGCATTAGCTTCGATTTGATTTTTTGAAGAATTCTGTTATTCTTTTTCTCGCGTTTCCATTTATTATCATTTTTTCGAACGTTTCTCTGGAGAATTCTATTTCATTATTAAATTTTTCTAAAAGTTTATTTCTCAAAATTTTAACATTTTTGATTGCAAACCAATCAAGTTTTCTAAATTTTTCCAACAATTCATTCAATTTTGCATAAGGATCTTCGCATACATAATCAATGATTCCTAATTCTAATGCGTTTTCTGCTGTTATGTTTTCAGCGCTTATTATGTATTTATAGAATCTTCTATCGAGGAATATTAAATATAGCGAAGCTAGCTCAGTAGGCGCTAACCCTATTCTTGGACCTCCTGTGCTGAAAAACGTATTCTTTTCTGCTATATTTATATCGATGAAAAATAACATTTCAAAACTTGCACCTATGGCGAAACCTTCTATGATTGCTATAGTTAATTTTGTTGTTTTTAATAATTTTTTGAATAAGCTATTCAGAAGTAGAGAATATTCTCTTGCTTTATCTTTTGAAAAAGAAGATTCATAAATTTCATTCAAATCTACGCCTGCTCCAAATTTCTTATTTGAGCCTTTAAAGATAAGGAATTTTACTTCTTCATTTTTTTCTAAATTATCTAATACTTCATTCAATTCAATGAGCAAATTTTTTGTCATTGCATTGCTTTTCTTTTCTTCTTTAAAAGTAATGTAAGCAACATCCTCTTGAGTTATTACTTCAATACTTTTCATATGAATATTATTTAATATCTTTTGTTATCAAGTCTTCACAGAATAAAAATTCTTCTACTTGAAATGATGGTAAAGCGAAGTTTATAAGTACGATTGTCCAAAATTTTAATTTATAAGAATCAAATTTTCAATTATTTCTTGAACTTCTTGCATACTTTTTCAGAGTTTAACTTATATATTTTGACAAGAGAACATATAAAAATGCAGCTAGCTAAGACTGAAATTGAAGCATGTGACTTTTATTTACTTTGGCTCATCGATGTACAAGGAATTTTGAAAGGTAGATCTATACCAAGCAAATATTTAAATTCTGCTATTGAAGAAGGCATTGGTTTCGATGGTTCTTCAATTCCAGGCTATTCAAAAATCCAAAATAGCGATTTGAGAATGAAAGCAGATATTACAACTTTTAGCTTATTGCCTACATACTTCTACAATAAAAAAGTAGGGAAATTCTTTTGCGATGTCTTAAATTCAAAAGGAGAGGAATTCAGTAAAAATCCGAGAAAAATTTGTAGAGATTATGAGAATAAACTGGATTTGAAAGTAAAGATATCAGCTGAACCTGAATTTTATTTAATCGACAAGAATTCTCTTAAACCAATCGAAGATGCACCAGGAAATCAATATTTCGATTTATATCCTGGAAGAGATAAAACAGAAGCATTTAGAATGGAACTTAGCGATGCCTTAAGTCTTGCAGGTATAGAAGTGGAAAGGATGCATCATGAAGTAGGGCCTTCTCAGTGCGAAATAAACTTTAAATATTCTTCAATGCTTAGAACTGCTGATAATATAATAACATATAAGTTTTTTGCGAAAAAGGTAGCAGAAAAGTTTGGATGGGAAGCTACTTTCATGCCTAAGCCATGGATTGATAAATCTGGGAACGGAATGCACATACATCTAAGCCTGTTCAAGGAAGATAGGAATTTATTCTATGATCCAAACGAAGGTTTATCTCAATTCTGCTATTATTTCATAGGCGGAATTTTAGAGCATGCACATGCACTTGCTGCAGTAGCTGCACCTACTATTAATAGCTATCGCAGACTCATGCCAGGATATGAAGCACCGATCTACATTAGTTGGGGATGGTCAAATAGGTCAACTATGATAAGAGTGCCACATTATTCAAAGTTAGAAGAGAAAAGCACTAGAATTGAAATAAGATTACCTGATCCTACTGCAAATCCCTATTTTCTATTACCTTGTATCATCGAAGCTGGATTAGATGGTGTTAAGAAGAAAATAGAACCTATGGAACCAAGTAAAGAAAACGTTTATGAATCTAAAGAAAATTACAAAACATTACCTAGTTCATTGTTAGAAGCGATAAATGCGTGGGATAGCGATGATATTTGTATAAGAGCTTTAGGAAAAGAAGTAGCAGAGACTTATAGAGAACTATTATTGCAGGAATGGAAAGATTTTTCGAGAGAAGTAGGTAGCAACGTTAAAGAAGTAACTGATTGGGAATTGAAGAGATATTTGCATAGATAATTCAATTTATATTCACTACAGCTTTATAATCACATGCAAGTTAGCGATGCTTTTGAGAAGTTTGCAGAAGAATTTAGAGAGCATCCCGAAATACTAGATAGCGCCCTTATAGGTTTAGGAAAAATCTTGAAAATACTCGCATCTTTAAATGAAAGCGGGGTTCTCGATGCCTTAAATGAAGCATTATCGAATAAAGAAATTTTGGATAATTTGAAAAATGCATCTAAGAATTCATTGACCAATTTAATTCTGCTTTTAAATGTATTCGGTGCAATTGACAGTACAAAATTTAAGACTTATTCAAGCAAACTTCCAAAAGCAATTCAAGAAAGCTTGGAAGAATTTGAGAAGGAACATAAAGGAATAGGTATTTTGGGAATTTTAAGTCTTGCAAAAAAAGAAGAATTTGCAAGTCTTATAAGAGCTCTTGAAGTGTTTTTAAAAAACATGAAATGATCATTTCTTTTGTCAAGCTACCTAAAGAAGCTAAAGAAATATTGAGCGGATATGAAGTGAAAGATGATAACATCGGTGAGGAAGATTTAAAAAAAAGCTAAAGTAATCATTGCTTTTCCTAGAAGCATTGATGAGAACATTATTTCTAAAGCTAAAAATCTTGAAGCAATACAAACAATAACAGCAGGCGTTGACGGTCTCCCTTTTCATATTTTACCTAAAAATATCAAAGTATTTTCTAATAGAGGTGCTTTCAACATTCCTGTAGCTGAACATGCATGGGCTTTAATACTCGCTTTAGCAAAGATGGTTGGAAGAAAGAAACCTTACAGAACTTATTTGTTAACGAACAAAACTTTGCTCATATTAGGTGCTGGAGAAATAGGTAGCGAAATAGCTAGGATTGGAAAATTAGCATTTAATATGTATGTGGTAGGAGTATCTAGATCGTTTAAAAATCCTCAATACTTCGATGAAAGGTATAATATAGAAAAGCTTCCTGAAGTAATAAATAGAGCAAACGTTATTGTTGATGCGCTTCCCTTAAACAAATACACGTTTAAAATATTGAATTATGATTTGTTAAAGCATGTTGCTAATGAATGCATTATAGTGAACATTGGAAGAGGCGATACGGTAGATGAAGAAGGAATTTATAAACTTCTTAAAGAAAGGCCTGACGTAAGATTTGCAACAGATGTATTTTGGATTAAAAATGAGCATGAGGATTTTGAATCGAAGCTCTGGGAACTTGAGAATTTCATGGGCACACCTCATACAGCTGGAGGAGGCGGAAGTGAAGAAGTGTTAAGAAATGCGATAATAGAAGCTGTTAAAAACGTCAAAATGTATTTAGAGAGAAGAGAAGCTAAAAATTTAGTAAAAATCGAAGACTATATTTGATCGATAATTTCTATTATTGAATTATCTGCGTCGATAACTAATGTTTTAGCTTTCATCAATTTTTCCACATCTTCAAATTGAACCAGTGGTATTTTTGCAATCGCACATCCTGAAGCAGTTATTATATCTGCTTTTTTGCAAACTATTGATAAAGGAGCTTTATTGTTAAGCTTAAGCGCATATAGCTTATAAGCCCCTACGCTGCTTCCTATTGCATTAGGTATTATAAGTATTTTATTCGCTATGCTTTTGTTGCTTAAAGGATGCGAGATATCATTTACTTTTCCATCATCGTCGACCACCAAGAAATTGATGGGTTTTTCGCTATACAATACTTCTCCTTTTGCATAACCTTTAACAATTGCTTTGCATTTCATTCGCATTCTTCTTCAACTATTTCTTTCATACTTTTCAAGCTAACATTTACTTTGTTCCAATTCCTTAAATAATAACAAGCTTTCACGCTATTAGTTATTACTGAATCGAATTCTTTTTTATCTACTAAAGGTGTTAAGCATGAACAAGAATCGCAATATATTTCAACACCTGCCCTTTCTAGCTCATTTACATAGCCAAACTTCTTCGCTTCATTGTATATTTTTCTAGCACAAAATAGAATGCATTTTTTCTTAAATTTCCTTTCTCCTTTTCTCAGCAAAATGCTTAGCATTCTCAATTCTTCCATTCCAAGTTGAGGGCTTCCGAATACTATCAGATCACCCTTATCAGAATTTGCAAGTCTTTCGAATATTTCCTTTGATTCTTTTTCATCATATTCTACTGTTTCCTCATATCTTGAATCTTTTTTAGCAAGCTCGAACATTCCCGCTGAGCCAGAGGTTCCTAGCGAGGCGCTTAAAGATTTAGCATAAATTTCGTTAAACCCATTTTTTATATCAAAGGCTATTGAATACTCATTGAATATTCCAGCGAAATATCCGAGCAAGCCATATTCAAGTTCATTTTTTAATTCCTTCTTGACTCTAATGCACAATCTTGGCTTTCTAAATTCTTCTAATCTCAATCCAGAATAAGGAGACTTGCCTGTTATTGCACTTGCTAAAGCGCTGAGTGCGCTTTCTTTATTTGTTTTAAGACCTAATATTGAATTCGCAAATATTGCTGCATTACTTTCAGCGAAGCTTACATGCTTACCTCTTTCGGGGATTTCATAAACTTGATAAGGTATGCAAGTATAAGAAGCGATTATGCCCATTTTTTCATAAGCTCTTCTAATCCTTTCTTGCTTTTCTTTAAATTCCTTGCTTATAATTGCGCTTTTATATGGGTCGTAACCCATTGGATTAAGCGTAGATTTTATCTTAACTTTTTCTCCTTTCATTTTTTCGCTTAAGTCTTCAAGAAATTTCAAACCTGCATCTCCTATTGTATTGTAATTAACACCTGAAATATGAGCCCATTCGACTTCTATCAATTTTTCTGCATTCGTTGCTTCTCCTATAGCAACTAATATACTATAAGCTAATTCAATTGCTTCCCCATATTCTCCTTTTAGAGCTTTTTCTTCTTCATTAGATAAGTACACTTGTTAAATAACGCTAGTAAAATAATAAAAACTACTTTCAAAGTTTTATTCAAGATAATTTAATTTAAGATATGCCCAATCATTATTATGTTAACGTACTAGCTTTGTCTTTCAATTCAGAATGGTGGAAAATGAGCGAAACAAGACAAAGCGACGAGTTACTTGAGGTAGAAGAAGTATTGAAGAGGTTTATTAAAGAAAAAGAAATCGATGTTCTTAGAATTTTCAATTCTTTGAGATATGATAACGATTTAATATTTTGGATCATAGCAAACGATACAAATAAAATAATTGAATTTCAAAGAATTATAAAGAAAAAAATTGGAAAATACTCGAATCTTAGACATGGATTTCTTTCTATACTTGAACCTTCTCCTTATTTTAAAGGACAATTGAAGCCTTTCAACAAGGAACCTAAGCGATATTTTGTTGCATATCCTATGAAAAGAGATCCTGAATGGTTTTTACTTAGCGAAGAAGAAAGAAAGAAAATAGTTGAAGAGCATATAAGAATTGCTGCAACCCATCCTGAAAATGTAGGAATAGTTTCTTATACATCATATTCTTTTGGTATCGATGATAATGAATATGTTGTACTATATGAGCTTGATTCGCTTGTTTCTTGGGCACATGTAGTTGAAAAGCTAAGGGAAGCGAAGCATAGGAAATGGATTTTAAGAGAAGAACCTCTTTTAGTTGGAGAACTATATAGATTCCTAGCTTAGCATTTCATAGCTAAATAAACATTATTGACATTATTTCCTGTATAGCCTCTTTTTATTAGTTTATTCACTTTTTCGAAAGCAAAAGCAGTATTATTATCTGAAAATTCTTTTTCTATATCTATTCCTGCATCGATTATTTCTTTCAATGTATTCTCATCAGCCCATGCACCTGCAGCATTTGAATTTCCATCGAATCCATCAGTAGCATATGCTAAAATTTTAAAATTCTCTTTTACAGCGTTGATTATGAAAGATAGAGCGAATTCTGTATTTCTACCTCCTTTTCCTTTACCTATAACTTTCACTTCAGGCTCGCCGCCCATGATCAAAAGCTTCTTGTTTTTATTTTCAAGGAATATTCTTGCAAAAAGCTTCGCTATTTCTTTGCTCTCTCCTGAAGCCCAAGAAGTTAGTATTAAAGGATGAAGATTTCTCATTTTTTCTTTAATACCTTCAAGAACATCTCTATTCCTTAAAACGATGAAATGAGGAGAATTTAGATGCTTAGGAGTTTCTTCAATTTCATTATTCATTCCTTTATTTATTATATTTCTTATCGATTCTGGAATTTTATCCCATATACCTCTGTTTTTCAAAATAGCATAAGCATCCTTGTAAGTCGTAGGATCAGCAACTGTAGGACCGCTACCTATTGTTGAGATATCATCAAATGGAACATCGCTTATTGCCAATGTAATAATTCTAGGTTTGCAAATCTTAGCTAGCCTTCCACCTTTAATCTTAGATAAATGTTTTCTTACAGCATTAATTTCAAATATTGTTGCGCCGCTCTTCAGCAATAAATCATTTAGCTTTATCAGATCTTCAAGATCTACAAAAGGATCTTCGATAAGAGATGACGAACCTCCTGATATCAAGAAAATTACTGAAGAATAGTCTTTCTTAATCTCTTCTTCTATTATCTTGCTTGCTTCTATGCTTTTTTCAGAAGGAAGAGGATGTGTAGATCTCACTTCAATGAATCCTTCTATTTTATCGAGCGGATCGTTTGAAGGTCTAACTATTATTCCTCTTTCAGGTTTTATGATTTCCTTAGCCCATTTCGCCATTTTGAAAGCACACTTACCAACAGATATTACAAGAGGCGTTGAACCAATTTCGAACTTAAATTTGTTGATTACTAATTTCGAATCTTTGATGATTACTCTTTTAAGTAATGCATGGTATGAATCAGCTAAAGAATCTATCAATTCTATTAACTCTTGAATTTGATAATCCACAATCCATATACATGATTCTGGCTTAAATTAAGAACGATTATCTTGGCTTATTATCAAAATATTGCATTAAATTAATCTTTCAAGAGAGGAATAAATTTTCTTATTTCGTTGATCAATTTTTTTGCAATATTTATGCAATTGACAGCTAATTCCTCATTGATTTCAATTTCGCTATAATCGGCATCCTTCCTTCTCTCATATAGATAAAAAGCCTGCACAGCTAATTCCTCTTTTCCTAAATATTTTAAAATGTTTATCAACTTATCATCTTTCTTAGGTATAGCTGATCTTAGACTTCTGGCTAATAACTCAATTTCTTTTCTAACAGCAAAGTATGAAGCAGAGACAGCTTTATTGAAACATTTATTCTTTATGTCAATTTCTGCTTCATTTATTAAAGTATCTGCCTTGTTCATTTTCAGAAATTATGTAGAAGTTTATAGAACAGTCATACTTAGAATTTACCTCAAGAGTAGCCTTCGCTATTTTTCTTATTATATCATCACTTTTATACTTAACAATTACTAAAACGTTGCTATCATAACCGTTTATTTCTTTTACTTCAAGAATTTCAGGAAATTTCATCAATTTTTCTTTGAATTCCTTCAAGGAATCTTCGCAATCTTTTCTGCTCATTCTATAACTCAAAAATGAATCAATAGTGTTCTTATCATTTTCATTAGTTATATAGAAATTTATCGAGCATTTATACTTCGAATTAATTTCTAGAGCAATTTTTGCTACTCTTTTTATTATCTCGTCTTTTTTATTCCTTACAACCACCAATACGTTACTATCATATATCAAGTCATCTTCTCCTAAACCTATTATCATTATTAAATCATTTCCTAATTCATTTCTAAGTCTATCAGCAAACTCATATAATGCTCTCCCCCATTCTTCAGCAAAATTTAGTACGTACACATGTAGTTTTTAACATGGAAATAAATAAATCTAAATGTTTGGGATTAGACTGTTTTAAATCAGGAAAATCTCAAAGAACTTAAAAAAATAAATCTATTACTTATTAAAAAATACTTAAATATCTTTTAGTATTGAGAGAATTTTTTGCATCTTATTTGATAACTCTTTTTTAGTATATTGCTAAAATTAAAATTCAAAAATTTCTTGTATAAGATGAAGCTTCAGATTTTTAAGTATACGATGCGTTCTTTTAGCTAAGAATTTAAACTTTGAATTAATTAAGAGTGATAAAGACAGGCTAAAGTTATAAAAATAATGTTAGAGTTTTATCTTAGAATACACTTAAGATTAAATGGCTATCATTATTAGATTAACTAATCCTTTTCTTCTTCTAAAACTCTAGCTATGATAGGCTCTTCAAGGACTATTTTCTCTATTAAAACTTCTTTTTCTTTCTCAAATATTTCTTCACCTAAAACTATTCCTGCAAGCAAAATCGTGCAAATTATGCTAGGTATTAATAAGAATTGTGCAAACGTTAAGACTTTGATTGAAGTGTTTCCTAGGAAAACTTGGCCTGCTGAAGTTATGAAATTGTAATCTACTTCTAAGTATGTGAAAGCTTCTCGAATTGAATAATTTATCAAAGGTATTGGTGAGGTCATTGTTATAATTTGGGAAAAAATTGATGCGATGAAAAGACTTCTAACATTGGTGCTTTTTATTTTCTTTCTAGCATAGATTATGCTCGTAATTAAAAGAAAAATGCTTGAAGCTAACAAGGGTATTGATTTTAATATGATAGAATCATAAAATGGAACCTTTAATTCTTTATCATAATAACTCAGATTATACCAAAGAAGTGCAATATTACCATTTACAATTCCCTTAACTGATATTATTGGAATTATTAAGATCAGAATGCTCAATACTGCTGAAACTATTGCGAGAGGTATTTTTAATTTAAGGATAAACTTGCCTGCTTTCATATACAACACCATTTTTAGCAAACTTGTAGTTGTATTGGAAACTTATGTAAATAATACCATTAAATGCATCAGCATTAATTTTAACTGTTTCTCTTGCTTTTACTTTAATTTCTCCTAATTCCTTAATGATTGGCAATTGGTTAGTTGAAGGATAGTATAGAATCCTTACATTCGTTAAATTGAAGTCGATGAAATTAGGATTATAAACTTCAACACTTAAATTTCCTGTTTTAACCAATAAAGGCTTAAATTCTACTGCATATGAGTTATTCCATATTGCAAAGCCTTTGTCTAAAGTTATGTTTATTCTTAAATAAAAGTAGGAAACAGAACTATTTGAATAATCATAAAGGATTGGATATATCTCTTTAGGAACAAAAACTATTATTCTATCTTTTTCTGTTTTTGAATTGCAAACAAAGCTGAAGTTAAAGGCAAATATTAAGCATTTACTTAAAGCTCGTATTTCTAGTTCTTTTATTGTATAATTCAAGTATATTATGCTACCATCTTCAGATAAATTAGTTGACTTAAGAGCAAAATCTGGCGAGTTATATCTAATAGGCATGTAAGAAGGAAAGAGCATAATGATTAAATCCAAGATGACAAAGATTGCAATTACTGAGAAAATGATTCTGAAATTTAATTTTTTATTATCATATCTAGAATAGTCCTTGAGCAATGCAGACCCCATTTAATTCGATTTTCCTTAGAAGTAGTTTCCATAAAAGAATACTTTTAAAATTTTCTAAAAAAAAAAGAAAAATTTAAAATTTTTTAAAAGAATTCTCGCTATGAAGTGTTTTCTGTAATAAAAATAACGCGTTGTATAAAGGAAAAATTTAAATACTTTTGTTATAAATAATAGCGAAAATGGCTCTAGAAAAGATCAGAAAGAAAGCAAAATGGTTATTAGTAGTATTTGCTATCGTAGCAAGCATTTCAGTTGTTAATGCAGCTTTATTCGTTTACTACGATGCAAGTATAACTGCACAAGGTCAAAGGCCACCTGTAGTATTTGCACCAGGAAAAAATGCAAATGGTGCTGATCTTTGGGGTAACACAATAGGTGTAACTATTGATTCAACTAACACAACTTTAACTATAACTGTACATCCAACATATCGAACTCATTTCTATAGAAACATAACATTAATAGTAAATCAAGATACGGTAAATTCTTATTACTTAGCTTTTAACATAATAACACCTTTCACGAATACAAAAATAACACAGGCTAAGCTTTTCATAAGAAGTCTCGATGGCTCAACAACATATGCTACAATTAATCTTCTAACTACAGGTGTTCAAGGATGGCCTATTACATTGGCTGGAAATCAAAAACTAAGAATTGATTTATTCCTAGTAATAACTCCTGGCGCAAGCGATACTTTCAATAATGCACCATTTGCAAGCGATAGCTGCACGCTTCAGTTAGTCTATAGTCCACAAAACGCTGAAACACCACCTGCAAGTAGCTCAGGTCCTTAGAATTGAAAAAGTATCTGATTGCAATTTTTTTCCTTTTTTTAATTTCCTATTTTCCATTATCAAATTCATCTTCTTTCATATATTATAATTCACAAGTAAATTTATCTGGGCAAAAACCTCCTCTTTTGCTTGATCCTCCTCCATATACTTATACTTGTACTGGCTTGACTAGAAATAGAACTGCAAATATAACTTATACAGACTTCGAAACTTATCCTTCAGGATGGGCTAGTAGAGGAGGTGCTTGGAACATTGTATCTGGAGGATATAAAGGTAATGCGATGCAAGGAACAGATAATAATGGCGGAATAGGAGCAGCTTCCCAGTTTTATTATAATACTAGTTTGGATACTTATACTAGCCTTTGGGTTACTACTAAAGTTAAATTTGTATCAGGTCCAGGCAGAAACAGGCCAGGTGCACCACCCAATCTTGTTTATTTCGGACTAGCATTGATTAAATTTGAATTGGATAGACTTTATGAGATTTCAGTAAGTAGAGATGGTTATCTTAATATATGGAGTTATGGTGTAGAAGCTAGTGGCTGGTCTTTAAGGAGTCGAGTTCCAATTACGGGTTTTAATATAAATAATTGGTACGTTATAGTAGTTTTTTATAACGTAACATCTACTGCAGTTAATATTTCTGCTTACTTGTATGATACAATTGGGACACCTACTCCTGTTGCACAAACTTCGGCATCTTCAACAAGTGGGAATAAATTCACTCCTGCTTTCATAGGATTGGAAATTGATGGAGGAAATGGAGCTAGAGCGCTTTATGATGATTTCGAAATCGCTACAAGTGATTTAAGAGTTATTAATTTCAATAGTTTACAATCAGGAATGCAAGTTCAAATAATCGATAACTTAAATAATTTAGTTGCGCAAGGAACAGCATCAACGAGTAGCTTAACTTTAAATGTTACAAGCGACATCGTTGTCGGAACAGGCACTGATGGTAGAATTATAATTAAATATCCCAATGGAATTAATTGTTTAATTTTCAACAATCCTACAAGTGATGCAATTCTAGGAGGAGATACATATAGCTTGGCTACTTCTACGATGACCATAACGATTGATTCAACAAAAACTAGCGCAAATGAAACATTTTATGTTGCAGGAAGCTTGAACTATTTTACACAAACTATATTTTTAAACATCACTGTCATCGATACAAATAATTACTATGCTAGCTTAATATTAAATCAAACAGCAAGCACAATTTCGAGCAATCTCAATGCGAATATAACTTTAGTAAATAGAAATAACTTTAAATCAACGAATATTACTATAATAAATGGAGTTGTAACTAGTAGCACAACAAGTGAAATTGTAGTATTTAATTCGAATAACTATATCTTTATAAGTGCAAGATATTCAGCTACCGGTCTTAGTTCAACACTCGTTTTAATACTTCAATATTGTACTTTACAAAATTATTCAGGAGCATGTGTACAATATACAATACGCTTAATAATAAATAGCTAATTATCAACAATTTTAAATATTCATATACATATTTTTGTATATGAAGTGGCGCGCTATTATTGGAGGAACTATAGGTTGGATGGTCGATGTCTACGATCTAACTTTGGTTCTTTTCGTAACAGCAATAATAGCTAGCGCCTTCTTCCCTCCAACAGATCCTTTGCTATCCATGCTATATGTATTTTCTTCTTATGCACTTTCATTGCTATTCAGACCACTAGGAGGAATAATATTCGGTCATGTTGCAGATAAAATAGGAAGGAGAATTACAATGATAATAACGCTTCTAGGATTAGGTATATTTTCAGCATTGACAGGAGCTTTACCAACATATGCTCAAGTAGGCATATTAGCTTCGATACTTTTCATAATACTAAGAATACTAGTAGGTATATTTGTAGGAGGTGAAGTATCTGGCTCTCATTTAATTGCTATTGAAGGTAGCTCAACAAAGCAAAGAGGCCTGACGAGCGGCATTTTGCAATCAGGCTATTATTGGGGTTATTCACTAGCTGCTTTCACTTTTCTAAGCATGGCAGCATACTTTGGAAAGGATTTTGGAGCATATGGCTGGAGATATGCATTCTATATTAGCATTATTGTAAGTGTTATAGGATTGCTATTAAGACTCGTTGTAGGAGAGTCTGAGTTATTTGAAGAAGTTAAAAAAGAAAAATTAATTGCAAGAGTCCCAATTAGCACGTTATTCAGAAATTATTTGAGCGAAGTATTAATGGCTATGTTATTGATGAGCGGTATTTATTGGGTCGCATATTCTACGCTCGGATACTTACCAACTTATCTTTCACAACTCAAATATGATAGGACTTTCATCTTCTCAGCTTTGGGTTATGCAGGAATCATAGGAGGTATAATGACTATAATAGGCGGAGCATTAAGTGATTATCTCAAAAGAAAATGGAGTTTCATGACTTATAGCATACTTGGTGCTTTATTAAGTATTCCTTTAATTTCATTTTTATACACAAAATCCTTCGTTCTTGTTACAATATCTTCTGGTTTAATAGTAGGTTTCATAGGGCTTTGCGGAGGCGTAATGCTCGCTTATCTTTCTGAGCTATTTGCTACAAACGTTAGAGGCACAGCAATAGGCTTTATATGGAACATCGTTAACATAGGTTCAACAGTTGGATTGCTTCTTGCACCTATCTTAACAACTACTTATGCATTATTCTGGGGTTATGCATTCTTATTAGTAGGAGGCTACACAGTTACAATAATAGGTTCTCTCATAACAGTAGATAAAACAGGAATAGATCTAAGATTGTTGAAAGCAGTGAAATAACATAATTTAAAATAATTTTATATTTTAAAATTCTAAAAAAAAATTAAAATAAAATTTTAATTTTTTATACTATTAGATTTAAAAACCAGCCTTTTATAGAAACTGTAATGGAAAAAGATTTCCTCGATTTAAATCAAGGAGCTAATTGGATTGAAGAAAAAGATGGCACGTTCTTCGCGATTTTCTCAGCTAATGCTACTAAAATCGAGATAGTTCTCTATTCAAGAGAAAATCAAAGATATCCTAAGGAATCAATAGAGATTAAGGATAAAAAAGGAAACATTTGGTTTACTTTTATTTCAGGAATAAAGCCAGGAGATTTATATTGTTATAAGGTTCATGGTCCTTACAAGCCTGAAGAAGGATTTAGATTCAATCCCAATAAAGTTCTAATAGATCCTTATGCAAAAGCTGTCGCTGGTACAATACCTTTGAAATGGGATGATTCATTGTTTGATTTCAAAATAATTAATAATGAGTTTTTAATGAACGATCTTCCTAATGATGAGTTCATACCTAAATGCGTTGTAATAAATCCATATTTTAAATGGGAAGATTATGACTTCATAAAGAATAGGAAAAGATGGAAGAAGGAAATAATTTATGAAACACATGTTAAAGGATTTACGCAACTTATGAAGGATTTGCCGAATGAAATTCGTGGAAAGTATGCTGCATTATCTTCGAAGAATGTTATAAGTTATCTAAAGGATTTGGGAATAACCGCTATTGAGCTAATGCCTGTCCATGCTTTCATCGATGATAAAATCCTTGTAGAAAAAGGATTGAGAAATTATTGGGGATACAATCCCATAAATTATTTCTCTCCTGAAGCAAGATATTCAAGTTCAGGATATTATGGAGAGCAGGTTTATGAATTTAAGAAAATGGTAAATGAGTTGCATAAAGAAGGAATTGCAGTAATTCTTGATGTTGTTTACAATCATACAGGTGAAGGAAATCATCTAGGACCATTTCTTAGTTTTAAAGGAATAGATAACAAATCCTATTATTTACTTAATCCAAATGATCAAAGGTATTACATTGACTATACAGGTGTTGGTAATACGCTTAATACTTCTAGCAATGCTGTTATCCAAATGATCATAGACAGCTTAAGATATTGGGTAAAAGAAATGCACGTCGATGGCTTTAGATTCGATTTGGCACCTGTATTAGCTAGAAACTATGAAGTTGTCAATATGGAACATCCTATAATTAAGGCAATTGAAAAAGATCCTGCTTTAGAGAACATTAAGCTAATAGCAGAACCTTGGGATTTAGGTCCAAATGGATATCAGCTTGGAAAATTTCCTTCAAGCTGGTATGAATGGAATGGAAAATATAGGGATTTGATGAGAAGATTCTGGAGGGGAGAAAGCTTTCCTTATTATGAAATAGCAAATTTAATTCTTGGCTCACCAGATCTTTTTGTTCATAAAAATCCTTTTGCTAGCATAAATTATATTACTTGTCATGATGGCTTCACACTTGAAGATTTAGTGAGTTATAATCAAAAGCATAATGAAGCGAATTGCTTCGATAATAAAGATGGATCTGATGAAAATTATAGCTTCAATTTCGGTATCGAAGGTCCTACAAATGATGAGGAGATTTTAAGGCAAAGAGAGAAGCAAAAAAGGAATTTCATCATAACATTAATGATTAGCCAAGGAACGCCTATGATACTTGGAGGAGATGAATTAAGCAGAACTCAAAAAGGAAATAACAATGCATTTTGTCAAGATAATGAGATTTCTTGGTATTCTTGGGAATTGGATGAAAGGAAAAAGAAATTCTTTAATTTTATGAAATCAATAATAAACTTCAGGAAAAGTAGTAGAATTTTCGAAAATCCTAATTTTCTTAAGGATGTTATATGGCTTAAAGAAAATGGGAGCGTCGTCGATGACTTGAGCTGGAGAATGCCTACAAATTTCATAGCATTCATTTTCAAAGATGAAAACAAGTTTTTAGTAATTCTAAATGCAGGCAGTAATAGAAAATTCAGGCTACCTGAAGGTAAATGGCGAGTATTATTTTCTTCGACAGAAAAAATAAAAGAAGGTGAAGAAATTGAGATTGAAGAAAGAAGTTCTGTAATCTTTGAAAAAGTAAATGATTAATTTTCCTTTATTGCTATATAAGTTCAATTATTACATCCATGATTAAGCAATTTCTAATTTAATGATTGTTCACATGAAATCTATTTAGGAAAAATTGATTTAACTGTTGACTGTGCTAATAATTTATGTTCATTTATTTTTTGATCTTTTGCTAAATACAAATAAGAAAGCTTTTTAATTATCTTTATGAGAAAATGGAGGATTATAAGCATGCTGTTGAGCATCTCGATATTGCAATGAAATACTTAGAGGAAGGAAGAAATCTAGTTGATAAGGATCCTGTTCAAGCATCTGAGAAACTTTATAAAGCGGCTGAAGAAGCTGTCAAAACCTTAGCTATATTTCTAGGATTAGATGAAGCTAGAAAAGCTATAGAGCAAGGTAGATGGTCTTCAATATTACTTTTTGATGCAATCGATACTGTTGCAATAAAATTGAACATTAAGGAGCTACCCCTGTGGTGGAGAGCTGCTTTGGTTCTTCATGTAGAAGGATTTCATGAAGCTAGATTAAGTAGAGATAGAATTAAGAAAGATTATAAGTACATAGAGGCAATAGTCGATCTTACTAAGAAAGTTTTACAGGAAAAAATTTGAGAATTTAATAATTTTTAATTATTATTTATTGATAATCCAAGTATGTCTAAATATGATCCAAAAGAAGGGTTAAAGATGAGATTAGAACTCGCAAAGAAATATCTTGGCGAAGCTGAGAAATACTATAATAAGGGAGACCCTGCACAAGTTTCTGAAAAAGCTTATACGGCTGCGGAAGAAATTGTTAAAGCCTTAGCTGAGAAATTTAACTTGCCAGAACATCAGCAAGCCTTAAAAGAAGGAAGATGGTATACTTATTCTTTGAGTAAGGCTGCAGGTTCTCTTTATGAAAAGCTAGGAGACTGGATACTTGATGGGTGGAGTAGCGCTTACTTATTACATGTTTGGGGATTTCATGAAGCTAAGTTAAACATTAAAGACATAAAACCTTATTTAGATAAAGTTAAGATAATGGTTGGAGAAGCAGTGAAAGTAATCTTGCAGTAAATGACTTTTTATCTTTAAGTCAATTAATCAGAAATATCATTTCGATAATAGTGAGACTTATAATTTATTGTGCATAGTTTAGCTTGATGTCCTAGATATGTCGCATATATTGCCATTCATTGATAGAGCTGATGAACTCAAAGCCTTAACTGAATGGTGTTCTAGATCTAGACTTCTTCCTTTATATATTTATGGTCCTGAAGGTTGTGGAAAAACAAGACTCCTAAGAGAGTTCGTATCTAGATTTAGAGAAGTTTTTGGAGATAAAGCTATAGCGGTATATTAGATACTCTTGAACGCGAGTCTATAGAAAAGGCTTTATTATCAACACCAGCTCTCTCGCTTGCAATTGAAGCCCTTGCATCAATTATTGATAAAACTGTTAACGTAGGAGCATCTCTCGCAGAGAAGATAGCAACGATTTTGGAGAGAGTTATTGGTACTCATAGACTTAAAGATAATTATGTTGCTGTAGCGGTAGACGATGTGGCTTCTGCTTTAGGTACAGAAAGTATTGAGCGATATGTCAAATGGCTTTATGAGTTAGCGAATAAACTCGAAAAGAGTTATAGACCGAATGCTATAAATTTCATTGCAACGACTTCTGAGGGGTTTAGTAGAGAGCTTGTATCTAGACATGGCTACAGTCATGTTATACTCTTGTGGAATTTAAGTAGAGAAGCATTTGAAGAAATGTTTTATAAGCTAGCACCTTTACACAATGTTAATTTCGAGATTGTATGGAATTCTCTTGGAGGAAATCCTAGAAAATTAATAGAGCTTGCAACTGTATTTAACTGGAATTTTGATAATATGATGAAGAAGTACACAGCTATAGCGAGAGAAGTTGTAGAGAAGATAATATCATTAGGGCTTTTAAGAGAATTAAAAATGATTTTAGAAGACATAGATGCTCCTCGAAAAGAACCTTCAGAAAACATGATGAAACTAACTCGAATACTCATACAAAACAATATGGTAATTTATGTTGACTGGCCAACACTAACGGGAAGAGATTTGATGACCGATGAAAGTCTAGGGATTGGAAAAGCATATGCATGGCAAGTACCAATATTTAAAAAAGCATTAGAAGCAGCACTTAAGACGATATAGTGATCTTTGCTCTTAATATCTAAAGGTCATATGAAACAGCAAGTCATCTATCTTAAAAAAGATTACACTATTTCATCGCACAATACTTACACTGAAGTTGAGAAACTAAACGAATTCCTAAATTTAATCGAAGATAAAGAAGAGGAAATTCATCTGCTTGGCTTTAGAGCGAAGAAACAAAAGGTAGTATGTGAACCTCTACACTTAATATTAAATGACTCTAAGTTTTTAGAGTAGTTCAGAAACATTAAATAAGTAATATGCCAAACTCATATTAAAGATGACTTAATGTACTTAGAAGAATTCAAAGTCAGATTGGAGAAAGAATGGTCTGGAAGCTTGTTTAGTTTGAGCTATTAAGAAAAATTCATCCAAGGGCTAAGGAGTACTACATAGGTTAAATAAAAATATTGGAATAAGGCGAGTAGCTTGGGGTGGTACTGGATTCCAACGAACTATAGTGATGCTTGGGATTTCTTAACAAGAGATAGGGGTTTTAAAGTGATAATCAAGCAGACAGTTGCAAGCTTATGGAATTATGATTTCATTCATCGAGATGTTTTCCGCTTAGCTGTTGACAATAAATCTTACAAACGAGCATTAGAATCTCGCGAAAAGTATGAATTGGAATTTTGAGATTGAATATTACAAGAAAATTCCCTATGAATATAAGGAATTTGATGGTTTATTTGTTGAAACTTTAGAATCTTGCATAGTAAGTTGCTTCACAGAATGGTCTTTCATAGACGCTTTTGCTGTTTTGTATTTTAGAAGAAAAGAGGTTGATTTCGACAAATTGAGTAATTTAGGAAGATGGAAAAGAGCATCTCAAACAAACTTGAGAGTATGGACTTTGATAAAGTATGGATGCAAGTTACTTAACGAACATTTTGGTAAAGAGATTTTCAAGTTCAAAGCCTTTGAGATAAAGCAAGCACATATGAAAGAATTAGTGGAGGAAGCTATAGAAAAAGTTATCGAATTTGCCAAAATCATAGAACTTATAAAAGAAGAGAGGAAGATAGAGTAAGTTTTCTCTTGTTAATCGAGTTTTAAATAATTAAAAATGTAACCGCATTATAACGATTCAGATAATCGATGGGCCGGTTGTTAATCAAGTTAAAACCTTTAAATATTCAAATCTCTTTTATTCAAAAGTTTTCTAATGGGCTTGTTGTTTAATAACTACTTAATGGAAAAAGTTTATCTAAAAGTTTAATATCTTCATCGCTTAGCTTCCATCCTGATGCTTCGAGATTTTCTTGAACATGAATAGGATTTGAAGCTCTTGGTATAGGAAATACATAAGGTTTATCTGCAAGCCATCTAAGAGCTATTTGCGAAGGAGTTTTGCCATATTTCATTGAAATCTCTTCAAGCTTTTCTTTTTCTTTAGCTAGCCTTCCATGACCTAAAGGATAATATGCCATGAATGCAATCCCTTCTCTTTGACAATATGGCAAAATATCCCTTTCTACATCTCTCTTAATCAAGCTATATTCAAGCTGAACTGCAGTTATATCATGCTTACTCAAAGCGTTTCTTGCCTCTTCTATTTGCTTCAAGTTGAAATTACTTACGCCTACGAACAATATTTTCCCTTGCTCGATAGCTTCCTCCATTGCTTTCATAGTTTCTGATATGGGTACTCTTTTATTTGGGAAATGAATTAGATATAAATCTACATATTTAGTGTTCAGTCTTCTCAAGCTACCTTCTAAAGATTTGAAGAACTTATCTCTGCTAAGATGAGAAGGCCAAACTTTTGTTGAAATGAATATTTCTTCTCTATTGAATTCTTTTATAGCTTCAGCAACCAAGGGTTCAGAGCCATAAATTTCAGCAGTATCTATCAAATTCATTCCTCCAATTAAGCCTGTTTTTATTGCTTCAATTTTCTTTGCCTTATTCCTCATTATTCCCAATCTTGATAAAATTATCCAAGAAACATCGTAATATGTGCCCATTCCTATTTCAGATACAAGCGGCCCATTTTTGCCGAATCTTTTCTTGTCCATATTTTATATTCTAATCTATATTTACATAAATGAAAGCCTCGCCCTAAAGGGCGAGGGAAAGACTTGATATCTTAGAATTTAAGTTTCTCTTAAGAATTTCAGTGATGCTTCTCCTAAGCTCGATTGAAAGCTTGATGGGACTTAAGAAAGAGTATTCAGCATACAGCAGATCTTTTATTTTGTTTTTCTATGAAGGTTCAATTGATAATTTCAAAATCTAGACCTAAGAAATAAATGGGGCTCTCTGCATCACCTTACTACTCACTAAATGTGATATGTAACTTCGAATCAATAGTGGAGACAATGAATCATTCTAAAGGAAATCCTAACTTCAAATTAGAGAGAAATTCAGTTTTTCTAAATAACGAAAAGTATGTTAAGGAAAGTCCAAATATAATCTTAAATAGTATAATTTAAATTAGTATAATTGTGATTATACAAAGTTACTTCAAAAATAGAGAAAAAGAATTGGAAGTTATAAGAGAATATCTAAGAAGCAATAAATTCGAACTTTTGATCATTTATGGAAGGAGAAGGATAGGAAAGACTGAGTTAATATTGGAAGCTACCAAAAACGTGAAAAAAATATATTATCTTGCTACTACTGAAAAGAACTTAGAAAGATTTTACTCCTTATGCTCAAAGCACTTTCCTGAAATTTCGAAGCTAAAAATGGATTGGGAGGTTTTATTTGATTATTTGAAAGACAAAGTTGATGTAATCATTATAGATGAATTCCAGAATTTGATCGAAGAAGATAAAAATATCATAAGCGTCTTCCAATCAATAGTTGATTTAATATTGAAGAATTCCAAAGTAAAATTGTTCTTAATCGGATCTTCCGTGTCTATGATAACTTCTCATATTCTTAGTTACAAAAGTCCTTTATATGGAAGAAGAACAGGCTCTATGGAAATAGGCCCGATTTCCTTTTTTGACCTTAAAAAATTCTTTCCTAATTTTAATATTGAACAACTCATAGAAATTTTCGGTTTTGCAGATGGAATTCCATTCTATTTGGTAAAAATAAATAAGGAATTTTGGTCATGGCTTGAAGAGGAATTAAAGAAAAAAGATACTTTCTTGAAGGATGAGGTAGATTTCATAATGAAATATGAATTTGAAGATGCAAGCACTTACAAGTTAATTTTAGAAGCTATAGCCTTTGGGAAAACGAAGATCAATGAAATAAAGGATTATATAAAAGTAAGGAGAACGGATATAACTCCCTATTTGAAAAACTTGATTGAGGTCAAAATGGTAAGGAGGCTAGTTCCGATTACTGAAAAAGAGAAATCAAGACATGGGAGATATTACATTTCTGATAATTTTCTTAAGTTTTGGTTTAGATATATTTATGAAAATTTGAGTTCGATTGAGGAAGGAATCTTTGATGTCAATTCAATAAAACAAAATTATAATGTTTATCTTGGGGAGGTTTTTGAAGAAGTTTGCAGACAATTTTTAATAAAAAATAGAGAGAGAATTTTTCCATTCACAAAAATAGGTAAATGGTGGTATAAGGATAAAGAAATAGATATAGTTGCTTTTAATGAACAGTCAAAGGAAATCCTTTTTTGTGAATGCAAATGGAAAGAAGAAGTTAACGCTAAAGAAATTTTGCAAGAGTTAAAAGAAAAAGCCCAATATGTTGATTGGAATAAAAACGAACGAAAAGAATATTATGCTATCTTTGCGAAGAACTTTAAAAAGAAAGCAGAAGATAAAAATGTTTTTCATTTTGAACTGAACGATATAGAGGAATGTCTAAATAGTTAAGTTGCATCTTAAAGTTTATTCCTATATCAAGATAAACTAAAGAAGTTAGGCATATCTCAATGTCTAACCTTCTAAAATTATCCTCATCAAGAATTGTTTTTATTCAGAATGTTTTTCGCTTAATTTTTCTAATTCTTCAAAAATTTATAAATTCAACAATCATTATTATTTCTATTATTACAATTTTTATTATATATATTTCATAAAACTTTTAATTACTCTTATTTACATTTAAACTTATATTCAAATTAAAATAATAATCGATCGTAAAATAATTGAATGAAGTAAAGTATAGAGGAATTAGAAGCTCATTGCAAGAGTTTGTTTTAAATTCAAAGGAGGTAAATCATTAGGATCAATAACTAACTCAACGAGGTAAGATTCCTTTGCTTTCAGCAGTTTATTTATTGCTTCATCGATTTTATCATCATTATCAACTCTAATTCCTTCAATTCCAAAAGAATTAGCTAAAGCAACGAAATCAGGATTTGTTAATAAAGTTTCGTAAATTCTTCCTTGTTTTTGTATTACTTGTCTTAAGTAAAGGACGCGATAGCTATTATCATTCACTATGATGATTTTTATAGGAATTTTTTCTCTTTTTAAAGTCTCCAAATCTTGAACTGTCATCATGAATTCTCCATCGCCTAAAATTGCGATAACCTCATCATTCATGTTACATATTTTCGCTCCTATTGCTGCTGGAAAAGCATAACCCATTGCACCCAGGTTTGTAGAAGCTAGAAACGTTCTAGCTTTGTATATTTTAATGAAGTCATAAGCATAAAGAATATGAACGCCTTGGCCTCCTGTGACAATTCTATTTTTTGGAGCGAATTTATCTAGAAAATAGAAAAATTTAGAAGGATTGACGGCATTGGAATATTTTCTGCTTAATGCTTCTTCAATCATTTTCATCCATTGTTTCTTCCATTCTAAAATCTTTGAATCCCATTCATCATGCGAATATTTTCCTGATATTTGTTCATTCAATTCTTGTAGGAATGCTAATGGTTCATAGTTTAAAAGTTCATAATATTTAGGTCTCTTTCTTACAGAATCATCTTTACTTATTACAAAGACATCTCCTTTAGGCAATAAAGTATAAGCATAAGTCGTTGTATCATCGAACTCGTTACCCAAAACTAAAAGGAAGTCACAATTTTCTATTGCATTGTCTGCAACTATGTTTCCTCCTCCAAAGCCGCATCTACCTAAAGATCTTTCATGATCTTCAGAGCATGCACCTCTTGCATTTCCAGTTGTAACTATGTAAGAACCTGTTTTTTCTGCTAAATTAATTAAGTATTGAGATTCGAAATATTTATTATAAACCAACTCTCCGCATGCCAAAATTAAAGGTCTTTTTGAATTAATTAGAGAATTTGCAATTTCTTTAACGATGTTTTGAGGAGGTCTTTCTGGAATGTTTTCTTTAATTTTTAATAATTCTAAATCTTCAGCTTTTAACTCAAGCTTCTCGTTCCAGACATCTTCAGGAACTTCAATCACAATAGGCCCTCTTGGACATGTTGATAGATTTCTGAATGCTTCTTTCAATATTTCTAAAGCTTCACTTGATTTCGAGATTCTTAAATATTTCTTCACAATAGCCTTTGCTATATTTTCTTGATCGACTTCTAGCCAAGCATCTGTTCCTCTTAATCTTCTCCTAACACCTCCTGTTATAAGCAAAATCGGAACTCTGTCTTTCATTGCTATTGCAAGTGAAATTAAAGAATTCATAAAGCCAGGTCCTGCATGAACTGCTGCAACGCCGAAATGTGCTGTAATGCGAGCTTCTCCATCTGCTGCTGAAACAGCTACTTGCTCATGTCTTGTCGTTATGAAGTTTATTCTATCTCTATAATCATACAACGCATCGATGAAATCTACAATGCTTGTTCCTATTATTCCATAAACTCTTTTTACATCGTTAATAAGTAAAGCTTCAGCAATTAACTTAGCAACAGTTATTTGCATTTTTATGTTTGCATGTTAACAACAGCTTCAGGTTTTTCACCTTTTATTACTCTTATGACGTTTCTTATACTGAATTCGATTATTCTAAATCTTGCATCAGTATTAGCTCCAGCAATATGAGGAGTAGTTATTAAATTTACATTTTTAAGCTTAAGCAAAGGGTTATCTTTGCTCGGAGGTTCTTGAGAATAAACATCTATAGCAGCACCCCAAATCCATTTTTCAGACAAAGCTTTTGCTAACGCTTCTTCATCTACGATTTCTGCTCTTGAAGGATTAATAAGTATGGCAGAAGGCTTCATAGATCTCAATTCTTCTTCTTTTATCATTTTTCTCGTTTCATCTGTTAAAGGTAGATGAATTGAGATGATGTCGCTTTCTCTTAATAATCTACTAAAGCTTCTATATTCTATGTTGTATTTCTTTTCGAATTCTTCTTGTCTTATCTTATCGTAATAAATAACTTTTACTTCAAAATTTACAAGCCTTTTAGCAAGCTCTTTACCTATTCTTCCTAAGCCTATTATTCCCCAAGTTCTATTTGCTAAATCAAATGTTCCTTTATCCATCAGTTCCCATTGCGGCCATTCGCCTTGTTGAACTCTATTGTGTGCTTCAAAAAGCCTTTTTAGCAGTGCTAATGCAACCATAATTGTATATTCTGCAACTGAAACAGCATTTGCTCCTCCTGCATTAGCAACAGGAATGCCTTTTTCAGCACATGCAACAACATCAATATGATCATAACCTGTGCTGGGTTGCTGTATTAATTTTACTTTTTTCATGTGCTCAACCATATTCCTTGTTATTTTCATCTTAAACGTATGATCTCCAATTACGATATCTGCTTGTTCAAGAGTTTCGAGTATCTTTTTTTCTTCTGCATCGTATAATCCGATAACTTCTATTTTCGCATTCACTTCATTCGAAAAGGGGGCGAAGAATCCTTCAATTACGCTTTCAGGTAAAGGTGAAAAAGATGCTATCAAAATTTTTCTAGGTTCCATGCATTTATATAACGTTTATCCTTTAATTTTTAAAATACAATAATTCTGTATGGCTGAAATAAGCGAAGATGAGCTTTTAAAACAATTCGAAATAGCTAAAGAATTAATCGATAAAGATCCTAACGAAGCTGGAATGTTATTATATAAGATAGCTGAATCTTCTTTAATCATACTCGCTAATAAATACGTTCCTTATTATTATGAGAAAATTATAAAAAGCAAAAATACTAAAATTTATTTATTATTTGAAATAGCAAACGAGTTGTCTAAAAAACTTAATAAAAACTTTAAGAAATATTGGTATGAAGCTTGGGAACTAAGAATAGAGAGCCATGAATATAATTTAACTTCTGATTTTTTAAAAGAAAGAATTAAGACTATTGAAAAAATTATAAATTTTATTAAGCACAAAAAGAAATAATTTTTATAAATCTTTATTAAGATTTTATTCAATAAAAATAATTTATTGGACAAGTCCAAGTGCATATATTTAAATGATATTCATGTTCTCTAGCATATGAGCAAGAAAATGAATAGAATTACAGCATTGCTTTTAGATAATCTTTGGTTCTGGGCTATATTAGCTATGACGATAAGTCTAGTCTATGGTGCATGGGCTTTAATAGAGGCATCGAACATGCATATGCCTTCTTTAACTCCAAAGGGGTGGTAGAATGACGCTCTTTCCAAGAAGTTTGGAAGAGTGGTATAAACCATTTACTAAAGAGGAAAAAACATGGTTTATTCTCGCTTTAATTGTAGCTATAATACTTGCTGCCACAACAATTAGTTGGTTTTACATAGATCCATATCATCAAGTCCCTGCTAAAAGCTATGCCATAAGTCCTAGTGAGTTTGACAAATTAGCTACGACGTTCGCAAATTCATATAAAGATAAAATAGTACCTGAGGGCGTTGATGTATATATTGTTGCTCATCAATTCTATTTCAATCCTGCAAAAATTATTTTGAAAAAAGGTGTTACTTATAGAATTCATGTTTCTAGTGCCGATGTGCTTCATGGATTCAGCATAATAGGAAAGGATGGGACCGTTTATAATTTAATGATAATGCCAGGAATGGCATACATTATACATATAGTTTTCGATAAAGCTGGAATTTATGAATTACGTTGTAATGAATATTGCGGTTCCGGCCATCATTTAATGATTGCTACTATAGAGGTGGTTTAGTATGACAGAAGCCGGTTTTAGACGTTGTATGGCAACTGGATTGCTAGTTCATTTAGCTTCCCAAAGGCTAATAGTATTTAACTTCTTGATGGGAATAATTTCTCTAATAATAGGAGGTATTGCAGCGATTTTCGTAGGTTTAACTAGGTCATCTTTTGTTCTCCTTGAGCAGTTAGGATTACAAAATACGTATTATTATTGGTTGAATTTGCATGGCTTTAATATGCTAATATTCTGGATATTATGGTTTGAAGTTGCATTGATATATTTTGTTGCTACAATTTTGCTCAATGCACCATTATATAGCATAAGAGTCGGCTGGTTGTCTTTCATTCTAATGTTGATTGGTTGGTTAATAATGAATGTAATGAATATTGCAGGAGATTCGATTGTCTTATTCACTGCTTATATTCCTTTAAGCGCTCCTCCTATATTTTACATAGGTTATCTGCTTTTTGCATTAGGCGTAGCTGTAGCTGTAATTAATTTCTTTTTAACGTTATATAAAGCAAGAATAGAAGGTAGATATTCTGGTCATCTTCCTTTGGTTACATGGGGTGCAGGTATTGCAGCAATAATTGGCTTAGTAGTCGTAGCATATGGAGCCTTTGCAATTACTTATGCTTTATTGTTCAGTTCAAATTATGGATTAAGCGGAGATGTAATGTTTTACAGATGGTTCTTCTGGGGGCTTGGACATTCTGCACAATATGTTAACGTTACTGCAATGGTTGCAGTTTGGTATGCTTTACTTGCTTTAGGAACAGGCTTTGTTGCAGCAAAATTTGTAAATGAAAGATATGCAAGAATAGCATTTGCGATGTATACTTTATTCGTAGTTCCTGGAATAGGACATCATATATTAGTTGATCCTGGATTCTCAGCAATCTTTAAGCAAGCAAGCGGAAGTGTCGGTTCTCACTTTTTATCTGTTCCTTCGATGTTGCATGCTTTAGCTTTACTTGGAGGTGTTGAAGCAACTTTAAGAGCTTCAGGTCATACAAGCCTTTTAGGTTGGCTAAAGAAAATACCATGGAGGAATCCTGCAATATCAGGTATGCTTCTATCTATGATTTTGTTTGGAATTGGAGGAATAATAGCCCAACCACAAACTACACTTCAACCAAATCTCTTGTTCCATAATACGCTATGGGTTCCAGGTCATTTTCATTTAACAGTTGTCGGAGGTACTACCTTAGCATTTATGAGCTTATCATATTATGTTGTTCCTTTGTTAACAGAGAAAAAATTAATTAGTAGTAAAATGTCTATCATACAAATCTATCTCTTCTTCATCGGAATATTTATACTAACTTTAAGTATGGCTTGGTTAGGATGGTTAGGTTCTCCTAGAAGAACGTTCATTAGTTATGAGGAATTAATAGAAAACGGTTGGTACGTTCCTGCTACATTCCTAGGTATAGGTGCTTTATTGGCTATAGTAGCAGGGATTTTATTTGTTTTAAACATGGTCTTAACTGTTTTAATAAGCAAGAAAGCAAGTTCAGCATCTGAATTATTAGAAGGATTAGTAAGTCCAATCGAGATAAAAGACGAAAAGGCAGTAAGAAAAACAGGTTCATTAGTTATAGTTATAATATTGCTAGTCTTTATTTTGTTAGCTGTTTACTTTGCAAGTTTTATACGTTTAGAAGGTTTGCCAAAGATTTGGTAAAGAATATATTTTTTTTTATAATTTTGTATAGATAAAATTTTATACTGCTTTTTTATTTAAATCATGTGGCATTACAAGCTTATAGGGTATCTTTTAGACCATGTCCATTTTTATTAGAAATTCTAAACAATGGTGAATTTATAGGATATAGATTCAATAATGAATCTTTACATTTATTAATAAAGTTAAAAGAGATAAAGCAGAATATAAATAAACCCTCTTATATAAAATTGTTTCGAAATACTAGCTCAAAATATTTAATTGTAGAATGTGGATATAATTGCCCTATAAAATATTTCATGAAAAATAGCTATATCAATAAACTTATTATAACAAAGAAAAATATCAATCTATATATTATTAATAATGAGAATATTAAGATGAAGAATATATTATTTAATGGTGTATGTTTGATAAAAGTAGAGAGAATGAATATTAAAGATTTGATCATATCCGATGATGAAAGAGAATTCATGAAAAAAGTCATTGCTTTAGGTTACTTAGATTACCCGAAGAAAATAACCATAAGAGATCTTGCTAGGAGATTAAAGAAGTCCAAAACAGGGACGATGATGATGGTTAGAAGAATATTTAAAAAACTAGCAAGAACTGCTATATGACGGCTTATAATTATTTAAGTCTATTCTCTCTGCCCTAAAGGGCGAGGCTTTCAATTCTTGTAACTCACAGTGAAAATCATTTTATAACAATCAAGCTTAATAAATAGGTATCATTTTTAAGTAACATATCAATGAATTTATATTGAATTTAAGAAAAGATAGGTGTGCATAAAGATAAGATTGTAGTTTCTTGGAGTGGTGGAAAGGATAGCACCATGGCTCTTTATTACATACTTAAGCAATATAATTATGAAATAGCTTACTTAGTAACCACGATAACTGAAGGATTCGAAAGAGTAACTATGCATGGTGTGAGAAAGGAACTAATCAAAAAGCAGGCAGAAAGCTTGGGTTATCAATTGTTAGAGGTTTACATCCCTCCATATGCAAGTAATGAAATATATGAAGAAAGAATGAGGAATATTGCTTTAAAGCTAATTTCTGAAGGAATCACAAAGCACGTATTTGGAGATATTTATTTAGAAGATGTTAGAAAATATAGAGAAGAAAACTTAAAGAAGTTGAATTTGGAAGGAATTTGGCCAATATGGGGAAGAGATACGAAAGAATTAGCTTTGGAATTCATCAAATTAGGTTTTAAAGCGATTGTATGCGTAGTAGATACAAAGGTATTAGATGAGAGCTTTGTAGGAAGAGATTTCGATGAAGAGTTCATTTCTGATCTTCCTTCTAACGTAGATCCATGCGGAGAAAAAGGTGAATTCCATACTTTTGTTTATGATGGTCCGTTATTCAAGAGAGAAATTAGATTCAAGGTGGGAGAAAAAGTGTTAAGAGATAATAGATTCTATTTCATTGATTTAATCCCATTAAGTTAATTGTTTCTTTAAGAACACAATAGCTGGGAAGAGTATTTTATAAATATCCTCAACGCTAGTTATCACATGTCCCATGTCTGGGATTATATGTGCTTCAAAGGTTTTTCCATGCTCTAATAGCTTTTCAATATATTTTAGCACAGGCTTTAATGGTGTTCTGCTATCATTTTGAGGATGTATAATACAAATTGGAGCTTTTAGTTTATCAACAAAATTTATAGCTGATCTATCCTTTTTCAAATCATTCTTACTAGCAAACAATAAGTCTTGGAAGTGTTTGAAAGCTGCATCAGCTAGTTCATACATCATTTCCCAATCTACGACTCCTGCTCCTGCTACTGCAGCATCCCAAAGTTCTGGTGCTTTGACTGTTGCTAAATAACTCATGAAGCCTCCATAGCTATAGCCCATTATAGCGATTTTTTCTCCGAGCTTATTCTCTTTAGCAAAATTCCTTGCATAGATTATATCATTTAAATCGCCGCCTCCAGGATCGCCTATATCTAATGATCTAAATTCTTCACCGTAACCAGTAGAACCTCTGAAATTAGGCGCAACTACATTAAAGCCAGCTGTTACTAAAGAAATTATTGTAATATTCCAGAAATCTCCTATATGTGACCAAGGACCGCCATGAACATATATTACCGCGTTCTTTTTTCCTTGAATATTCGTTTTGTATATAATGGAAGGAATTTCTAGCCCATCGAATGACTTATATTTTATTATTTCTACGTTTCCCAAAGCGCTTGCAATTTCTTCATCTATGTTTGAGCCTAATACTTTTCTCCATTCGCCATTGAGTTTTGTTTTGAATATTGAATAAGGTTCCTTTAAGCTTGAAAAGCTAACGAATATTTCATCATTTATTACATCAAGATATGTAGGTGTTCCTTCCGGATGGTTAATTTTAAAACCATTTAAAAAAGCATAGCCGCGATAATCTTGCAATCCTATGAACCATATTCTTCCATCATCGGTAAATCCAAACGATAAATAGTCCTGAAAGTTATATTTCAAGTAATCTTTTCCTTCAAATTCTGGTTCATATAATTCGTTTGCAAAAATATCATAAACGAAAAGTCTTTTTGCTCCTTTAAGATTGGACTCGAGTATTATTTTATTGTTAAATATTGAGCTTGCTATATTATAGGTTCCTTCTTTTGGAGTATAAACTTTGTGCTCATTTTTATTCAAATCATAAATGAATATTTCCATAGATTTCGGATTTCCATGCAATGTTCCCGAACCAATGATGAAAGATTCGTTGATATCCGTTACGAAAATCCATTTATTTGTGGAAAATATTTTCTCTTGTTCTTCATCTTTTCGAACTAAATAAACAACATTTTCTTGCATTGTTGAGCCTGCATAAACCATAAAGTCCTTGAAATAAGATATCGAGAATATTCTCATCGGCTCCATATTAATTTCTTTTATCTTTCCTTCTTCCCAGCTGAAAATCTTTGCAAGCTCTTTACCTTTGCTTACATCTAAAGCAAAATATATTTTATTCATATCCTTTCTTACTCTTGAACCTGTCAAAGGCCTTGAAGCAATCTTCATTTTATTGCTTCCATCATGATCAGAAACCCAAAGATCGTATGTTTCCTCTACGTTAGAAACATAATATAGCTTGTTCTTAGTTACTCCAACTAAGTTATAAGCAGGTATTTTTACAATCTTTTCTAGCTTTCTTAATAATTCCGAATACATAATTTCGTAAGTAATGTAAATTTAAAAACTTATTGCTAAACAAGACCTCATGGTAAGAATATTTTTAGTGAACGCCTTAAATATTCGGGGGTTAAGTTTTTTAACGCTGTTAATCAGAGAAAAAGCGATGCAAGCGTCTTACGAAACAAAACAAGAAAAAGGTATCGTGATCTCTAATCTTAAAAAGAACGAAAAGATTAGAATTTTAGTTTTAGGTAGTGGCTTTGCCGGTATGTCTTTCGTAAAATCCTTCATTAAAAACATAAGCGATGAGCTTTGCAACAAAATAGAGCTTATAATCGTTACAAAAAAGGCTTATCATTTGTTCACTCCTCTTCTCTATCAAGTAGCCACAGGCCTAGTGAACGAGTATCATATACTTGATCCGATTAGGAATAAAAATAAAAAAATAAATTACGAAGTCATAGAAGCTGAAGTTTTAGATATTGATTTAATTCAAAAGATTGTAATAACCAACTCATTCGAAATTCCTTATGATTATTTGATAATCGCATTGGGTTCTGTAACGAATTATTTCGGTATAAAAGGAGCTAGTGAATATGCCATTCCTTTAAAAAATCCTGAAGATGCGATCAAGATTAGGAATAAAATAATCGAATCTTTTGAAAAAGCATCGCTTCTAGCAAAAAATGATAAAGAAAGAAGATTGTTATTAACATTCGTTATAATAGGTGGTGGGCCAAGTGGTGTTGAGCTAGCTGGATCTATCAAAGATTATTTGCGTCAACTTTGCAAGAAATATTATCCTATTGATCCTAAAGAAACACGCGTAATAATTGTTGAGGCAATGAATAGATTGCTTCCTCAAGCTAGAGAAAAGACATCAGAAAAGTGCAAAAAATCTCTTGAAAAAGCTGGTATAGAAATTTTATTGAATACAAAAGTACTAGCGATTGAAGAAGATGGTGTTATAACTAACGAAGGAGTAAAAATTGAGTCATATAATGCTTTTTGGACTGCAGGTATAAAGAGCAATCCAATTGTTGAAAGGCTCCCTGAAGAATTGATCCCTAAGAAAAAAGGAAAAATCATTGTAGATGAATACTTTAGACTTCCAAGCTTTCAAAATGTTTTTGCAATAGGAGATAATGCATGGATTTCAAATAAATCTAAAACTGATCCTGTTCCAGCAATGGCATCTGCTGCTGTTCAAGAAGGTAAATATTTAGGCGAATATTTGGCTAATCTGCTTTCTAAGAAAAGCAACTTAAAGCCATTCAAATATAAGGACTTTGGTATGATGTTTTCTTTGGGAAGATTTGATGGATTAGTAGAGTTTCCTAATGGTTTAGTTATATCAGGGTTCTTAGGATGGATAATTTGGAGAATGGTTCATTTAGTTAAAATAGCAACGATAAGAAATAAGCTTGGAGTTATGTTTGACTGGACAATGTCTTTATTTAAGAGAAGAATAATAACTAGAGTTTAAAAATTTAGAACTAAACTAAGAAGATAGATTTCTAAATATTTGATATACTCTTTCTAGTTGATTCGGCAAAACATACTCTTTTTCAATTATATATCCTTGTTTATTAATGATATAATAAACATCAGGATATCCTTCAGGATCGTAAAGTTGTGTAGTCTTAGGATCGCTAACACCAATATACCAATTCTGCTTCATGCCTCCTATAAATCTTGAAGCAAATTCTTCCATAGACATTCCTGGCTGATTAAGATTGTTGTAAAGTTGAATTGTAATTATGATCACACCCAACTCATAAAATTTAGGATAATAATTCTTCGCTAACAATTCTGCACCATTCCAACAAGAACTGCACCAAGTTGCTACAAACCAAATTAAAACGGGTTTTCCTTTAAAATCGCTTAGTTTAACTATTGTCCCATTTATCAATTTTAAAGAAAAGTCTTCAGCTAAGTTCTTATTTGAACTAATGGGTGTGATTGGATTCGATGGACTTGTATTTGATTGTAGGTTTATAAATATTAAAATTATAAAGAAAGCAAGAATAACTAAACCAATCAATAATGATTTTGATTTCTTCTTAGCTTTTTTCATTAATTTTATTTATTCTTATTTCGCATTTAAAAAATATAGTATTAAAAAATATATTAAGTATAAAAGATTATAGTATAACGCATTTAATTGTTAGGTTAAACTATATTATCACAAATTCCCAGATATAGCTCATGATATAAATAGTTTTAATTGCTTGCTTGTAATCCAAAAATTTATCGAAGTTATATTACCCCATGGTAATTATGTGCTCATAATGCTCAATTTTCAAACGTTAAACCTAAATGTTTACTTTTTGTCTAGATGGTTTGGAGTTTTTAAAATTCAATAAGGATTTATTTTCCAAAACCATTATTCTTTATGAGCTATTATAAGTATGAGCTTACAATAGATAAGATTCTAGAAGCGGGCGTTACTGCTTTTCCTACGAGAGAAATAACTTACAGAGGAATCAGGAGATATACTTTTGAGAAATTCTCAGATTCTGTTAAGCGCTTGATTACAGGTTTAAGAAAATTAGGTGTGAATAAAGGCGATAGAGTTGCAATAATCGATTGGGATACTGATGTTTATCTACATGCATATTATGCAATACCAATGTTAGGCGCTGTAATGCATACTGTTAACATAAGATATCCACCTGAATTAATATTGAAGACAATAATCGCAGCAGAAGATAAATGGATAATAGTTAGAGATGAATTTTTGCCTCTTATAGAAAAAGCTAAGAATCTTTTACCAAAAAATGTACAGATTATTGCATATAACGAAAATAAAGAACCTATAAAAGGTTACATAGATTTTTGGCAGCTTTTGCAAGAAGAACCTACTGAGAACTTTGATTTGAACGAAAACATGCAAGCTACAATATTCTTTACAAGCGGAACGACAGGAGATCCAAAAGGTGTTTGGTTCACTCATAGAGATATAGTTTTGCATACCTTAGGTGTTGCATTGACTTTCTCAAGACCTCCAACTTTCATAACTCCAAAGGATGTATTCATGATTCTGGTACCTATGTTCCATGTTCATGCATGGGGTTTGCCTTATCTTTTCATGATGAACGGTAACAAATATGTTCTTCCAGGAAAATATGATTATGGTCTCTTATTGAAAATCATGCAAGATGAAGGTGTTACTTTTTCTGCAATGGTACCAACAATATTGCACATGCTCTTAAGTCATCCAGATGCAAGTAAATATACACATGTATTCAAGAGATGGAAAGTAGTTATAGGAGGATCTGCATTGCCAGAAGGATTGGCAAAGAAAGCTAAAGAGCTTGGGATTACAATACTTGCAGGTTATGGTCTTTCTGAAACTTGTCCTGTATTGACTGTAGGCTACTACAATAGTCTATTAGATAATGCTGATGAAGAAATAAAATTCAAAGAACAAATTACTGCCGGAGCCCCGATTCCTTTAGTTAATCTCAAAATTATGGATCCTTCAACAGGCGAAATACTTCCAAAGGGTAAGATAGGAGAAATAGTTGTTCGCGCACCTTGGCTTACGAGAGAATACTATAGAGATTCTGCAAAAACTGAAGAATTATGGAAGTATGGATGGCTGCATACGGGTGATTTAGGTTATATTGATGAATATGGTTATATAAGGATTGTTGATAGAACAAAAGACGCTGTGAAAAGCGGAGGAGAATTCATACCTACTTTGATACTTGAAAATATTATATCGTTGCATCCTTCTGTTGCACAAGTAGCGGTAGTAGGTGCTAAAGATGAAAAGTGGGGAGAAAGACCTGTAGCATTTATTGTCACGAAAGAAAAATTTGATGAAAAAGAAATTAGGGAATTTTTAAAGGATATGGTAAGACAAGGGAAAATACAAGATTGGTGGATTCCAGATAAATTTATAGTTATAGATTCGATGCCTTTAACATCTACGAATAAGATTGATAAAAAAGCTTTAAGAGAAAGACTAGAAAAGCTAAGCTAAACCGATTTTAGCTTTAATAACTTTTATTTCTTCTTCAATTTTTCTAAATCTTTCATCTAAATAACTTTTAAGATCCAATCTAAGTTCTCGAATTTCTTTAACCGTTTCATCTTGCTTTTTAAGTACTTCCTTTACATCTTGCTTAATTTCTTTTATGTCAGTTTTCATTTCCTTAATATCAGATTTCATTTCTTTAACGTCAGTTTTTATTTCCTTAATGTCACTCTTCATCTCTTTGATATCTCCCTTCATTTCCTTAATGTCCATCCACATTGCAGAAGCATATTTTACTGCTGTAGCCATTCTTTCACCTATTTCATCTTCTAAAGTACCGTACTTTATTTCGAAAAACTTGAATTCGCCAGTGGCATCGCTTATGCTTTTGATTTGAACATCTTCAACTTCTATTAGCCCTTTCTTTATGTTGATTTCTGAAATAAATTTCTTAACTATTGCTTCTTCGCCTTCGCAAACGATTTTAACATTTCCATCCTTTAGGTTTTCAATAAATCCTACAATTCCTAGACTTCTTGCAACTTCTTCTACATAATCTCTATAACCAACTTTCTGAACTTTTCCTTTAGCTATTATTTCGAATCTCTTCACTATAGCTAATTATGAAAAAGCTATTTAAATATCTGACCTTAGCTTATAAATAAATCTTATTTTAAAATTTTTATAATTTATTTATTTCAAAAATATAAAATGATTTTATTAGAAAATTAAAAAGTAGATAAAAATTTAATAATCTATTGGATTGGTAAATTAGCTATCTTTGAACATGATCAAAAATAATTATTACTTAAAAATTATTGCTTATCGATGGAAATAGTTTTTTCACAAGACTATGAGAGTGCAGTAGAAATAGCTAAAGAATCTTTAGATTTCTTTTCGCTTTATTGGTTTAAGTATTGGTTAAGGAGAAGTCGACTCGTTGAAGCGAAGATAAATGATGCAAAGGTAGCTGTAGCCCTAATATTCATAACTGATACCATTTGCGGCAAGACAGGAGTTATAGAATACATAATAGCCAAGAAAGAATTTAGAAGAAAAAGGATAGCTTCAGAGATGATAAAATGGATAGAAAATTATTTTAAAAATAAAAACTGTGATTTTGTATTTGCTTCTACTAGAGAGGATAATTTTGCTTCGATTATGCTTTTCGTAAAAAACAATTACAAAGTTCTATTTTTAGATTGTATAGCCAGGAAAATTCAAGGAGGTTTTGAAATAATTAGAAAGTTACAAGCTTATGAAGATGATTTGCTTTTTATAAAGAAAATAAAAGATAAAGATTGTATATTATTTAAATTAGAAGATTGTTTTTATGTATAATGTGATTTATTTAGATAAAAGCCTTATGTGTTTTACAAATTGAACGATAGGAATATTTATTCTCAATGTTTTTAAGCAACTTTTTCAATGTGCTATCCTAATGAATGTATTCGAAAACAAATTCAAAAATCATATTAGCAAATACGCACTCTATCTTAAATGTAGGGATTGTGGTAAAGAGTTTGAATTTAAGCCTATGTATATATGTGATGAATGCTTTGGAGCTTTAGATGTAGTTTATGACTTGGAAAGAATAGAGTTGAATAAAGATGAATTAAGAGATAGAGAGGATGTAATGTGGAAATATGAAGAACTTCTTCCTTTTAAACCTATTGAAGAAATATATTTGCTAAAGGTCGGTTTCACACCTTTGATTAAAGCAAAGCGTTTAGCCAGAAAGCTAGGATTAAAAGAGTTGTACATAAAAAATGATTGCTTAAATCCTACTTATTCGTTTAAAGACAGACCTGCAGCTTTAGGAGCTACAGCAGCAATATCTTTTAGAATGAAAGCATTAGGTTGTGCTTCTACTGGTAATTTAGCAAGCGCCACAGCTGCATATGCTGCAAGACTTGGCTTGCCTTGTTACATATTTGTTCCGAATGGAATAGAATATGCAAAGATTTCTCAAGCCCAAACTTATGGAGCGAAGATAATTATGGTTGAAGGAACTTATGATGACGCAAATCGCTTAGCCATGCAAGTTGCTGAACTTTTCAATATAGGAATGGTAAACATAAACTTAAGACCATATTATGTTGAAGGTTCCAAAACATTAGCTTTCGAAATTGCAGAACAACTAAATTGGGAAGTTCCTGATGTAATAATAGTTCCTACAGCTAGTGGAGCACTTTTCAATGCAATATGCAGAGGATTTGAACAATTGCTTAAAATTGGCTTAATTAAAGAATTGCCTGAAAAGCCTGTTGTAGCTCAAGCAGAAGGAAGTAATCCAATTTCTAAAGCTTTCAAAGAAGGAAAGGATCATATCGAAATAATAGAATATCCTAAAACTATTGCACATAGTTTAGCAATAGGAAATCCTGGCGATGGAATCTATGCACTCAAAAGATTAAAGCAAAGAGGTGTCGCTGAAGATGCTAGCGATGAGGAAATATTAGAAGGAATGAAGTTACTAGCTGAATGCGAAGGAATATATGCAGAACCTGCAGGAGGTGTTGTGATTGCTGTGCTAAAGAAACTTGTTGAAGCAGGCAAAATAAAAGAAGATGAAAAAGTTGTTTGCTTGATAACAGGAAGTGGTTTGAAAGCGCCTGAAGCATTAAAATGTAAGCTTGAAGAACCTATATTGATAAAGCCTCAAATTAAATATCTAGAAAAATGGCTAAAGTAGAAGTTTTCATACCTTCATCTATGAGGAAAGATAAAAGTATTTCAAAAATTCAAATCGAAGCATCAAATTTAAGAGAATTAATTGAAGAATTGAATAAAAATAAGATAATAGAAAAGGAAAGATTACTCGATGAAAAAGGAGAAATTAAAAGGTTAATTAACATATATATTAACGGCAAAATAGAAAGAAATCTTCATGCTAAGTTGAATGATGGAGATGAAGTTAGCTTCATCCCTATTGTAACAGGTGGTTGAAATGGAGCGAAACCTAGAAAGATACGCTAGGCAAATAATGCTTTCAAGCATAGGTATTGAAGGTCAAGAAAAGATTTTCAAAGCAAAGATATGTCTTATAGGATTGGGAGGTTTAGGATGTCCTATTTCACAACAATTAGTTGCAATGGGAATAGGATTTTTAAGGATTGTAGATAGAGATGTTGTTTCAATAACTGATCTGCATAGACAGCATCTTTATAAGCCAGAAGATGCAGGTAAGATGAAAGTAGAAGTAGCATTTGAAAGACTTAAGGCATTAAATCCTGAAGTAGAAATAGATCCTAAGCCAATTGCAATAACTGAATACAATGTTGAAGAAACAATAAAAGACTTTGATCTTGTTATTGATAGCACAGATTCTATAAAAGCAAGGTATTTAGTTAATAGGGCTTGTTTAAAGCTAGGTATACCTTATATTTATGGTGCAGCCATAGAGAATCAAGGAAGCGCTTTCACTGTTTTGCCAGGTAAAACAGCATGTTTAGAATGCATATATCCAGGTCTTAAGGATGAAGATTTACCTAAATGTGCAGTTGTTGGCGTCCATCCATCTGTTCTTGGCATAATAGCTAGTATTCAAGTAAGTGAAGCAATTAGATTAATAACAGGAAAAGAGCCGATATTAGCGAACAAGCTCCTTCTTGTAGATTTGAATAACCTTTCTTTCGATATTTTGAATTTAAGGAGATCAGAACAATGCCCTGCTTGTAGCAATTATCCTAATGTTGAATTAATTAGTTATACAGAAAGTTATGAAATAGGTTGCGCAAGAGAGGGTCAAGGAGTATTTTATTTATATCCTTCGAGCAAAATTAGTTTGAATTTAGTAAAGCTTTATGATAAATTAAACAATGAAGGATATAAGGTTTTGAGTAAAAATAAGCTCTCAATAAATTTTGAACCTGAAAAAGGAATTAAAATGAGCATCAGTAGCGAGGGATTCTGCGTCGCACAAGTAAGTTTTGAACTGGCTTCACAGAAAGATATTGAAGCTAAATTAATAGGAATTTATAAAAAAGTCCTTCTTTAAGAATGAAAAGGCTAAGAATAATTACTCCTGCTTCAAGTGCTAATCTAGGTCCTGGTTTCGATGTATTTGCAATCGCTTTAGAAGAGCCTTTCGATGTAGTTGAAGTTGAATACCAAGAGTCTGAAAGAGTAAAGATAGAACTTCAAGTAGAAGGTAAATATCCTGTTCCAAGAACATTAAGCGAAAATGTGTTGACTGCTTTATTGTTAAACATCATGGATGAACACGATTTGAAAGGAAATCTCAAAATAAGATTGCAGAAAAACATACCTGTAGGAATGGGGCTTGGAAGTAGCGGAGCTTCATCTGTTGCTTCAGTCTTGATAGCATGTAATATATTTGATTTAAAACTAAGCCAAAAGGAAATTATCCATTTAGCCGGAGAAGGAGAAAAAATGATAGCAGGCTCGCCGCATTATGATAACGTTACTGCATCGTTATTAGGAGGATTTGTAATCGTGCCGAGTAAAGATTCGGAACCTATTAAATTAGATCTTGATAATAATTTGAGACTATGTATAGCTATGCCTAAGATTAATTTACCTCTTAAGAAAACAGAATTTGCTAGGAAAATATTACCCCAAAGTGTTTCTTTAAAACAAATGTGCGAAAATATTTCTAAAGCAAGTAGGATCGTTTACGCCTTTATTTCAAAAGATTATTCACAATTAAAGAGCGCAATAAATGATGAAGTGATAGAAATCCATAGAACTAAGTTCATTCCTGCTTATGAAGAAGTAAGAAATGCTGCATATGAAAATGGTGCCTTAGGAGTTTGTCTTAGCGGAGCAGGCCCTTCTATTCTTGCAATTACATCTGAGAAAGCCAATCCTGAGCTGGTTTTGGAAGCTATGCTTGATACTTTCAATAAAGCGGGTATAAAAGCTGAAGGTTTTATAACAAGAGTAGGAAACGGATCGAAAGTAGAGCTTTTGGCTTAGTTTTATAACTGCAGGTTCAGTTATTTCAATTGATTCGGCTCAATTCTAGGAATTTCCAAATTATCAAAATGTTTATCAAAGGATATTATTCCTTTAACATTCAAACTTTTAGCGGCTGAATATTGGATTGCATCATCTATATCTAATTTTTTCTTTTCAACAAACTCTAATGCTTTTAATAAATCTGATATTTTGCTACGATAGATCTTAATGCCTTTGTATGAAGAAAGACTTAATAAAAAAGTCTTCAAACCGTTTATTAAATTGTAATTAGAAAGTATGATCATTATCGAATATATTGAAAAATCTGTTATCGCTACTTTTATTTCTTCATTCTTTATTTTATTCAGCAATACCTCGCATTCTTCACTTCTAGCTTGTGCAAGCATTACTTCTAAAAAAATATTTGTATCGATCAAATACATCTCATTTAGTCCAAATCTTTTTTGCTAGATGTTGCAATTCCACAGAGTTCATCTTAACTTCAGATAGTAATCCTTTTATTGCTTTAACAGGATCTTCCTCAAACTTCAAATCTTCAATACTATTTAGCCAGTTCTCTATAGCTTCTTCTGCAGCTTTGCTCAAAGCTCCTTTCATATAACCAAATCTTTTCATAGCAGCTTCCCTAAATCTTTCTTCTAGCTCCTTTCTTATCTGTACTCTTAATCCTGACATAAGTTATTATGGATTAATTAAAATAAATACTTTTTACCATATTTCCTTTTTATCAAATCTAAACTTTTTCGCTTATGTGTAGAATCAAATCTTAAAAATTTTCAATTTAGAAAATCGTTTTGATATTAGTTAATTTTTCGCTAAATTCCCAAAGTTTTTTCGCTAATTCCCTATCATAACTTATTTCAGACGATCTCTCTTCTTTTTTGTCAAAGAAATATTTGCCTGTAATATTAGCTACTTCTTCTGAGCTTGCTAAATAAATAATAGTTTCGGCTCCTTTTTCTGGGCTTCTCATGAAAGGATAAGCAAAGATTATAAGTCTGCCCAAAATTCCTGCATTCTTCCATATTCCAGTTCTCACAAAGCCCGGATGCATACAATTAACCGTTATTCCTTTTCCTTCAAGTCTTCTCGCTAGTTCATAAGTGAAAATTATCAAAGCTAATTTAGATTGCGCATAAGCTTTTATTCCATTATATTTTCCTTTACAAAATACGCTTTCAAAATCTATTCCTTTTACAATGGTATGTGCATCTGAAGCTACATTTATTATCCTTGAAGGTTTACTTGCTATTAACTTATCTAAGAGCAAGTTAGTCAGTAAGAAAGCGGCCAAATAATTTACAGCGAAAGTGCTTTCTATTCCATCTTCAGTTAAAGTACATTTTGGAAAGTACGTTCCTGCATTGTTTATTAAGACATCTAATCTACTTAGCTTTGAATTTATTTCATCAGCCAATTTCTTAATAGATTTTAGGGAAGATAAGTCTGCGATAAACGATATTATTTCAGTATTCCCAGTTTTTTTGACTATTTCATTTAGAGTTTGCTCACATTTTTCTCTATTCCTGCAAACAATAGCTATTTTTGCTCCTAATTTTGCTAAGCCCATAGCTGTAGCCTTACCTATTCCTGAACTTGCACCTGTGATTAAGCAAACTTTATCTTTCATTTATAGTTCAAAATATTTGAAGACTAAAAAATTTGAGAGATAATAGATTGATTAAACTATAACTTTCAATCTTGATTTGGCAAAAAATGCGATGTATAAAGATATAGCTGAAATAGATATCGATAGTATTGAAATACTAGCTAATTCAGCAAGAGAACCGATTAGCGATGGAAAAGCTGCGGAGCCTGAATCACCTATGAATTGCCAAAATGCTAAAAATGAAACGCCTTTTTCTTTACCCATTTTGTTGCTTATATCTCCGCCTATAGTAATTAGCAATCCTGAGCCAAAACCATTTCCTAAACCTATTATCATAGAAGCGAAGAAAAAGCTAATTTGGTCATAAGACAAAGCCAATAACACAAAACCTACAGCAACTATTGAAAAACTTATCAAGGCATTTACATGTCTTCCTTTCCTATCCATTATGTATCCTGAAGGATATGAGCTAATAACATCGAGAAAACCTGAAAGGCTTATTGCTAATGCTACTTCGTTATCTTTTAAGCTTAACAAATATTTTCCTACTAAAGGTAATAGGATTGTTCTGCTCGATCTAATTCCTTGAATCAATATTTGCATTGAAAGTAAAGATAACAAGGAACTAAGGTTTAATTTTATTTCTTCTTGTTTACTAGTTTTTTCTTCAAGTTCGACTCTAATTAAGCTACTAGCTACGTTTAATAGGGAAGCTATTAAAGTTATTATAAAACAAACCAAGAAAACTTCATCATAGCTTGAGAAAGAAAGTATTGTTGCAGCTAAGCTAGGACCTAAGAATGTTCCCAATCTTTCAGAAGCTCCTATAAGTGCTGAAGCTCTTCCACGAACTTCGTATTCCAAATAATATGAAATTACGTATCTTCTTGAAAATAACCAAAGACTTCTCCCTGCTCCATATAACATAGCAAGAAATATAACTAGATAGGATTCGAGATAAATCATCAATACTGCAAAAGAACTCAATATTAATGAGATATTCATTAGCTTTCTTTCTCCAATTTTCTTTGCAAGCTTTCCTGCAGGCAAATCTAGAATTAAATTACCTATCGCTATCGCAGCTGTTCCAATACCTACATAAGTTGAACTATATCCTAAAGATATTAAATATAAGGGAATAGTTGTAATCATTGCACCTCTTGCTATAGCAGCAAGCGTAGAAGGAATATAAACATCAAATACGAGCCAAGACCAAAGTGAATTTTTCACCAGGGAGTCTTAAGTCAAGCCCTAATATATTCTTTGTTTCGAAATTAGCCATTAATGAGATTGAGGTATGCTGAGATTTAATCCTAGACCTGAAATAACATGAATCGCTCAAAGCTGACCTAAAGATTTGAATGATGATAAGATTTGAAAAGAATAATTGAAATCAAATACCACTCTTTGAATAGTTTAGTTGAAGACTTCATTAAAGAAGTAAGAAAATCAAAATTTATTTAACTGAATTGTAGAAATCGATTCAATCTTTATCTGTTATGCTATACGTTTGAAAAATTTCTAATTTTAAAAAATTATTCGAACATAAAATAATCAGCAAACCATAGAATCAAATAGAACATTCAGTTAAATTTATATATATGTGCTAATTCTGTTATGAATAGATTGGTGCTATATTTGATGTTAGCAATATTGCTCGTAGCAGCACAAAATTCAACGACAACAACACAAATTACTCAGCATGAGCTAAGTTCTAATAAACATTTTATAAAAACTAATGAAGAGATATACCCTTATTGGGTTAGACTTATCTATTACGTTCCTTATGTGGCGAATGGTACTGGGAATGGAACAGGTAAGACTGAACATTGCGGTGCGATTTTCTTTTCATATACAATCTTTAACTGGGCTTCAGAAATTGGATTCACAAGTTGGAAAGGTCCACAAAAAACTATGGCACCGGATAATTGCGCTAACCCTGCAGATTTTGCCTATTTTGATTTCCTGGTAAATGAAACAGTTTATATTCCTGGCTACGGTTACTATACTTCACAGGTTTATAAGTATGAATGTTATTTTCAAACCTGTTATGAAGGATAAGTTTCATATCATCCTAATTTACTACATAATGGTATTCCTGTAAAATTGACCTATGATCTTGCTTGGGAATACCTCTATACATTAAATACATGTTCTATAGAAAACTCATCAAGAGTTTAAATTTTTTTACTTTACTTTTTTTCATAATCCTTTCTTTTTTAATAATCACTTATATAATTGAAATATTCATTTTTGGTTATCCCTTAATGTTCTTACCACTAGCACAGATTCGGTATCATAGTGGCGAAAACATTTTTTATACTTATTTTATAATTTTAAATACATTATTTATTATAATTAGTTTTTTTATAATTCTTGATTTTTACTATGATACGATAGGAAATAGAACTTATATTATGTCATCAATCTTATCTCCTTTTCTTGGCATCCTTGTTGTCTTAATAAGATATATTAAAGAAAATAAAAATGTTAAAATATTTTATTTATATTTAATAGTTTCTATTATTTCAACAGTACTACTCTTTATAACTATAAATTCACTATTTCCAATACCTATATTGATTATCACAAATCCTATATTTGGAAAGTTCCCTTATAATCAGTTCCCTTTTAATAAACCACCCATAATTAACGTTAGTATTTATGAAATAATTTTCTATAACCTTATTACTCCTTTTCAAATATTTACATATATATCAAATTTTATTTTGTTTTATATATTATATAAATTCCAAAATAACTTACTTGAAAATAAAGTTGCTTTAAAATATATTCGATTTTTACCAATACCATTCATCATATTTTTAGTTTTCGTAGGAATAACAAACATTTATGATACCATTCCTGATATATTTAAGGTTACTGATTTTGCTTGGAAATTTTATCCTTATAGATATAATGATCTTGATATCTGGAAAAATATTATTACTTTTAATTTAAATAACCAATTGTTTCTTAGTGATTTCATTATATTTGTTTCAATTATACTTTTATTAGTAAGCTTGTTTATTTTGAAAAAAGAAGGAAAAGTGATACTATGTGCAGTTTCTTTGGTTTTACTAGCTATTTCCAGATATTTCGCCTATAACCCATTTACAGGAATTTCTCTTAATTCAAAGTATTTTTATTTTTTAAGTTTTCCTTTTATTTTAGATTTGCAATATCAGAACTTTATATTTATTGTTTATTTGATTTACTTAATTTTGTTAATAATATACACAAGATATAGAAGATTGGCAAAAATGATATTTATAGCTAATACATTATTACTGGGATTAATATTAATATTAGGTTATAAAAAATATGCAAATTTAGCCAGTCTTAATCTATCTCACATGCTTGCCTTGTTGGATTATTCTCTCGGTGTAGGATTCAATGGAATAATTACTCAGCTCCCTGCATATTTATTAGTCAGAATTTCTTATTTCTCTTATACCTATTATTCAATGTTTTTTACGATGGGCATTTTAATCTTCTCGACTGCAATACTCTATTTAATTGATAGTATGAAAAATGAATTGTTCATTTAGTTTCTAAGATGAGATAATTGTACATTAATGAAGCAATTATCGCTCCTAATATAGGTCCAATCCAATATACGTACCAATCTTTAAAGAACATCGCCGCTAACTCGGGTCCAAATGCTCTAGCAGGATTCATTACTGCACCAGTTAAAGGCCCTCCTATGAATACGTTAGCAGTAACTGTTAAACCTATCGCAAATCCTGCAACCTTAGGAGCTCTTTTATCTATTGCTGTAGCAAAAATGACATAAACTAAGAAGAAAGTCAAGATCGTTTCTAAGAATATTCCTTGATAAATGCTTATCGAAGAATCTAGCGAAGGTGCTCCGTAATGAACAGATTCTGCTACTTTCTTTGGAGTTAAAGCGAATAAGAATGCTCCTGCTAGAGCAGCACCTATAAGTTGAGCTACTATATAAGAGATTGCATCTATGAGTTTTATTCTTCTTGTTACCAAAGCTCCGATCGTTACAGCAGGATTGATATGTCCTCCAGAAATATTCATTGTCACAGTGACAGCGAGAGCTAAAGCTAAGCCATTTGCAAAAGCCGCGATGAAAAGATTTGAAAATAGTTGTAAAGACATTGCAGCTCCTATTGCTGATCCAGCGCCTGCAAAAACGAAAAATAAAGTACCAATTAATTCGACTAACGACCTTTTAAAAAGACTTGCTTGGTTTGAAGAAGAATTATTGGATCCCATATTATATCAGATAATAATTCATATAAAAATATATCTTGGCGTTCAGTCTTCTTTTAATTTGAAAAATAAAGTATATTGCGAAGATTTTTTTAAGGGAAATTAAAGAATTTTTTAATAAAAATAAAATACTGTTTAGAAGGAATTTGCTACATTCTAAATTATTTCATAGAAATTAAGAATAAAAATTAATTAAATTAAAAACTTATCCTTTACTTCATTTCCTTAAGTTCTGGAAAGTCTGTATAGAAGTATTCCTTTTCTCTTCTACCTTGCCCCTTCCTTAACCTTTCCTCTTCTTCTTTACGGAGTTGGCTTCTTCTTATCTTTTGTCCAGTACTTAAAGGAAGTGTGGATACGAACTCTATAATTCTGGGAACTTTGAATTTAGGAAGAATTTTAATGCAATGTTTGAATAATTCCTTAGCCATATCAGCTGAGGCTTCATATCCTGCTCGAAGGACAACAAAAGCTTTTATTATTTGATAATATTCTGGATGAGGAACACCAATTACAGCGCTTTCAGCTACTGCTGGATGTTCAAGTAAAGCACTTTCTACCTCAAAAGGACCAATTCTATAATCGGAGGATTTGATCACATCATCTGCTCTACCTATGAACCACAAATAGCCATCTTCATCACGCATAGCTTTATCACCTGTGTAGTAATAGTTTCCTCTGAAGACTTCTTTATCTCTCTCAGGTTCACCCATGTAACCAATGAATAGTCCGATAGGCCTCCATTTATTTAATCTGACCACTATATGCCCTTCTTGATTAGGAGTGGTGATTTCTCTTCCTTCATCGTCAACTAGTATTATGTCATACATGAAACTTGGGAAGCCGAAAGAGCCTGGCTTTACTCTATCTACATGCCATGGGAAATTGCCTATCATCAACGTAGTTTCTGTTTGTCCGTAACAATCACGAACAACTATTCCAAAATGCTTCTTAATTATTTGGATTATTTCAGGATTAAGAGGTTCTCCAGCGCTTATAAGCTCTTTAAGTGCACCGAAATCATATTTGGAAGTGATCTCCTCAAGATTCAATTTTATAATCCTTCTCCAAGCAGTAGGAGGTGCACAAAAGCTATTAACCCTTATTTTAGCGATATATTCTAGATACTTTTCATAATTCAAAGATCCCTTCCAATAAAAGCCTGATGTCGTTGCTCCAACGTTAAGCGGTGAGAAGAAATTGCTCCAAGCCCATTTCGCCCACCCAGGAGCGCTCAAATTATTATGAATCCATCCAGGTCTTACACCTATTCCAGCCGCTGTGCTAAGATGACCTACAGGATATGAAAGATTTGTGTGGAGCACGCGCTTTGGCAAAGCAACAGTTCCTGAAGTGAAGAAACAAAAAGCAGGATCTATTCTAGCATTCGTTTTCGCAGGTTCGGCATATTCTGATGCGTGACTTGCTTCATCATAACTAATCCATCCTTTCTCTCCTTTACCTATGACTATCTTAACTTTTGGAGTTTTTCCGGCTTCTCTTAAAGCTTGGTCGATTACGCTAGCAACATCTTCATGTGCTAAGACAATATCTGGAGGATAAACTTCGAATCGATATTTAAGATCATTCACTTTCATCGTCATAGCTGTAGGAATAGCAATAATTCCTCCTCTTAAAGCAGCTAAGGTAGTGAACCACATTTCTGGAATATTCGGTATCATCTGGTAGATGCTATCTCCTTTTTTAACATTATGTTCGCGCATGAAATTGAGAAACTTATTCGCATTAATTTTACATTCTTTATAAGTGAAGCTTCTTACTTCGTCATTATCAAGATTAACCCAAATTAAGGCTTCTTGATTTGGTCTTTCATTACAATGCAAGCCTTCAAATATCTCATCCTCCCAGTTGAAGTATTCAGGCAATGGCATATGATTCAGTTTGTTGAAAAATTCTTTCATTTTAGCTTCTCTTAGCTTTAAATCATCCAAGTCCTGTATTCTTATAAATTCTTCAAATATCTCTTTCATATTCCTACATGAAATTATCTCGATCCAATCTATAAAATATAATATAGGTACACAGGAGTCATTACAATAAAATGTAGAAAATCCAGTTTTATTTCCATACAAGATTTAATACATATGGAAATATACAGAGGTAAAAAGTTCAACGTATATTTAGATAAAGTTATTCTTCCTAATGGAAAAGAAAAAATCATAGAGAAAATAGAACATAAAGGTTCTGTAGTAATCATTCCAATTTTAAATAGCAAAGTTATATTACTTAAACAGTATAGACCAGTTATTAATAAATGGCTATACGAGCTTCCTGCAGGAACTTTAGAAAGCGATGACATAATTGAAGAAGCTAAAAGAGAATTATTGGAAGAAACAGGTTATGAAGCGAGCGAAATGAAATATCTTTTTAGATTTTATGCATCACCAGGAATTTCTTCTGAAATTATGTATATTGTCTTGGCTAAAGATTTAAATTACAAGGGAAGAAAAGCTGAAGAAGGAGAAATTATAAATGTCGAAATTAAAAGTCTTGAAGATGTTAAAGACATGATTTTTAAAGGCGAAATTATAGATGGAAAAACCATATCAGCGATACTATTTTATTTAAATTATTTCAATAAGATTTAGAACTTTTTATATTCTTTTAAATTAAGTCAGCTAAACCTAATTCGAAAGATAAAATTCTTCGTTAAAATCGAAGAAGAAAAGAAAATATTTTGTGAACAATATTAATAAATTAAAATTTAATTCTCCTACAAACCTAGTTTAGCTTTAATCATTGCTATGTCTTCTTCTATTTTTCTCAATCTTTCATTTAATAATGCTCTGATATCTCTTCTCAGTCTTCTAAACTCAATCTTAATATCTTTCCTCATATCTTTTATGTCATTTTTCATACCTTTAATTTCGTTTAAAGTTTCTTCTTGTAAGCTTATAACTTGTTTAAAATTGTTATCTGTTTTATTAACGAAGTCTCTAAATTCGTTTCTAAAATCTGTAAATTCCTCTCTAAAATCTCTGAACTCTTGCCTGAAGTCTCTAAATTCGTTTCTAAAATCTGTAAATTCTTTTCTAAAGTCTCTAAACTCCTGTCTAAAGTCTCTAAATTCTTGTCTATAATCCCTGAATTCTTTTCTAAAATCTCTGAATTCTTGCCAATAATCCATGAATATACTTTGCATGGAGCCAAATCCCTCTTGTAATTCTTCTGCTAAATCGCCATATTTTATAGTGAAGTACTTTATACTAGCATCATAAGAAGCAGGTTCTTTCTCTATTTTCGTAACAACTATAGGAAGAGGAGCTTTAGTTATAGCTTCGATGAATTTTTCGATCTTGTTTTCTTCTCCTTGAACGAAAATACTTACGGAACCATCCAATTCATTCTTAATATAGCCTTGTAATGATAAAGCCTGAGCGTTATCTAAAGCATATCTTCTAAATCCAACTCTTTGAACCCTTCCGTAAACCTTTATGTTGTAAGCTTTTAATTCCACAAATACTCTAAATGATACAAATATTAAAGCTTATTCATGCATGTAGTCAGCTTAAGTTTTTATAATGTCTTATTTGGCTCTAAATTTTTGGGAATAATATCTCTATATTAAAAGCAATTATTAAATAAAAATAAAGATTAAGTGTGCACAATGATCTGTTGGATATCTGTTATTTTTTTATTCTTAAATTTTCTTAATAAATAAATAAGATTTGATGTTAATAACACTATTCCATTAGAAGAAAGAAATTAAATATGTAACGATAGGATAGCGAGAAAGATTAATTCGATTTGCTGTATTTTACTTAATTAATTTTTTTATTAAACCATTTAGCTAACTTGCTAGATATTTTGCTTTTGCTACTGTTTTCAAGAGACATAAATCGTATTAGTCTCACATATTTTTTATCTCAATTTAGTTCAAACCTTCTCTTCTCGAAAAACTCCTAAACCGTCATATAATACTTTCTTGTCTTTTAACATCGACTTTATTATTATATTATTAAGCTTATTAGGTGTTATTACGATGATATCAGCTGAGAATCCTCTTTTCATATTATATAGTTTTGATGCTTCTTCAATTTCATCTTCAACCTTTTCTAGGATAACTAGAATATCGTAATCGCTTGACGGCCAAAAATCTCCTCTAGCTCTAGAACCAAAAAGTGCTATGCTCACTTTGCCATTATAGTAATTAATTATCTTTTTTATGAATTCCTCAAATTGCACATTTAAAAATCATTTTAACATCATAAAAATATGGTTGAGAAATTTTGGTTTGAAAAGTCTAAAGAATTTTTAGAAATTGCTAGAAATAATAAGGAGAGTCATCCTTGGTTATCATGTTTTGCATCTCAACAAAGCGTAGAATTAGCGCTAAAAGGAATACTAGTTAAATATAAAGGTTCATATCCCTTAACGCATGACTTAGGAGAATTGTTGAATTTGATAGGAAAGGAATTCTCAATAACGATATTACCAGAGATATTGAAGGAGTGTGACTTCTTAACACCTCATTACACGCAGGCAAGATACTCAATGATTACTAACTATAATTCAAGAAAGGCTGAAAATTGCATTAATTCAGCTGAACGAATTTTGAGTTGGCTAAGTAGTTTTTTCAAAGAAATTAAAGAAATTCTTTGAGGATTTCTTTATAGATAAAGAATTCATCAAACACAATCTCACTGTCGATTATTATGATGTAAAATTTTTATTGTCTTTCTTCATCCTTTATTCTATGAAGATTCTGGCTATATATAATCATTTTGCTGAAACATTGGGTACACTGAAACAATTTTTGAAAGATGTTGAAGAAGAACACGCTGAAAATATAAAGGGTGATGAAGAATTCGATGCACTAATCATAATGGGTGGACCAATGGGAGTTTATGAAGCTGACAAGTATCCATTCCTTGCAAGAGAAATGGAATTAATCAAAAAAGCCTACAAACAAAGAAAGAGAATTTTAGGTATTTGTTTAGGTTCGCAATTGATTGCCGAGACATTAGGGGGAAAGGTGATGAAAGGACAATTTGGATGTGAGTTAGGACTACAGAAGGTTAAATTACTAGATGAAATGAAGGAGTTCTTTGGTCAAGAGGAACTCGATGTTTTTCAATATCACTGCGATACTTTTACATTACCACCTAATTCAAAATTATTAGCCTACAGCGAGAAATATTATCAAGCTTTCAGAATAGAAAAGATCTTAGGCCTCCAGTTCCATATAGAAGTTGATTCAGATATGGTTAAGAGATGGTCAGAGGTTTACGGTTTAGATATTAAATTCGTCGAGGAAGTTAAAAGGTATGAAAATGAACTTAAAAAGAAGGCTGAGAGCATGATAAACTATTGGCTTTCTTTAAAATAACTTTTCAGCGATATAATTTTATCATTTTAGTTTGTATGCAATTCATTTCTGAGACTAGATCCTGTTTCGCGTGACCTCCATTTAATCTTAGATGATTCCCATTCGATATAAGTTAAATCTTCCTCATTAAACCGCTAAAGATTGAAACGTTCCATTATCAATTAAGTTGAAAATTGATATTTATATCCATTTTCAGTCATAATGAAAATCCCCAATTTGGATAAAATTAAGGAATACCGCATGAATGAGCTATATTTTCTAATATAAGTATTACTATTCCTCTAGACTACAGGAGAAATAAGATGTAAAAATCAAAAAGAGACCAAGCATACTAGTAAAAGATTTGCAGGACATACCATTGGTAAGAGGATTCAGGTGATATTTAATCAAAAATACTTATGTAATCTATAATTCTGATTTACGATATATAAGTATAGAAAAATATCAGAGGGCATCTAATTGTAATTACATATTAAAGCAATATGATGTAACCAATTTACAAATAACCATTATTAATTGATATACTAGGTAATCATTTTCAGTCGACCCCTCATCTAGAGTCATTTATCACAGAATAAAATCTAGATCCGAACAAATAAGAACATGACTTTTAGAGGCTCTTGCTACTTACTAATTTTTATATTTTTATTAAATAAAGATAAATACATAATAGTATAATTTTACATTTAAGATATAAGAATCTCATTAAAATCTCGCTTCAAAGTTCGTTTAATCTCCAGTTATGCGAACCGAAGAAAATAAACTAAAATTAGGTTACCAACCTGTCATAGAGAACTGGAATATGATTAGAACTTGTTTTTGAATATGATGTCTTAGTTCAATCTTAGTTGATATAATTATGATAAAATTTGTAAATATATAATGATGAAATGTTACTTATTTGTATTAAAGATTAAAAATATTTGTTGCGAACTCATGTCTTGCATCTTTTTGAAAACATATATATTAAAATGAATTATTTAATGACTATGGTTAGAAAAACAATTATTTTAGTAGCTCTAGTTGTAAGCATAATTCAAGTAGGAATAGGTTTGACCATTTATCTTACCAAAAATTACTCAATTGTATGGCTTCATGCAATATTTGGAACTTTGTTGGGTATACTTATAATAGCAGGCTTGATTTTGGGTTGTAATTCAAGATTATTAAGAACTCATTTCCTTTCAGCTTTAATATTGATAGTAATTCAGTCTTCTATTTTCTTGAATGTAATAGCGAACATTGATCCTTGGTACTTCTTAGGTGGTTTGAAAGGCATGATTCATTTAATCCTAGGCTTTTTAATAATGTTTATAATGATAGGTGCTACTGCTGTAGAATTTTTTGTTAAGAAAAAGTAACTATTGACATGATAAATAGCGCTCACTTATTTATGGGTCTATATTCTTCTCTTTAAAATAATTTATTACATTGTTCATTATTTTGATTAAAATATTAGTTAAGTCGCTTATTTTATTATAAATTTGTTTTGGATTTAAATAAACATAATTATGAACAAGTATATTCCTAAGTTCTATTGCTTCTATGAATTTACTATTTAAAAATTCGTCTATGATTTTATTTTCTAATAGTATAAGGCTAATTTCTCTATATGAGTTAGGTGTTCTCCATTTCATATAAGAGATTAGAGCTTCGCATACATCTAATGTTGCTTTAATTGCTATTTGCAAATTTCTTTCGCATGTGTCTATCAAATTTTCATCGCTTAAGAATCTATTCAAATCAACTTCGGATATTTCCCTAAGTCTTCTTATTGCTCTCCAGAATCTATCTATTCTAGCTTTGACTCCTGGAGGCGGCATCTTTTATTTCTTTAACAATTCTTTCGTAAAATTTATTAAAGATATGCTCAAAATCCAAATATTCATCTATTGCATTTATATAATCGTCCATATATTCATTGTAATCCTTGCAGAAAAGCAAAATTCCATTTGAATAAATTTCATATTTAATTATCGTATTGGCTATATTTAAAGGAATTATATCTATATCTATATTCAATTTAATGCTTAAATTAGACATAATCCTTAAGGTTTTATTTATATAATCGTTATTTTTTTTAAATTTTAAAGCTATATCTATATCGCTATATTCTTTAGCCGTTCCATGCGCCACTGAACCGAAAAGTATCGCATATATGCAATCTTCTTTTTCGCAGATTTCTATGATGGCTTTCTTTATCTCCTCTAAATTCAGCACATATTATTAATCTCAATTGGGCTAATATACTTAAGTATTTTTTTACTATCTTATTTGAAGTTCACATTTTTACATTTCTAATATCATGAATTATTCTTAAATAAATGTCTAATTTTGTTGAAATTAAAATAGTTAAATTAATTAAACAATATCATTTAGCGTTTCAAAAATGAGTTTAAATCAGCGCTGGTAAGAAACTACCGTATATATCTTTTTCTTGCTTGCTTCTTCTGCAGCATCAGGATAAATAAGAAAACCAAATAAGATGCCAATGCATTTAATCTTCAAGTAATCCTTTAATTTGTTAAATTTTTTGTCAAAAGTTTCTACATCTTTTTTCCTTATTCTGTTTTTCACTTCAGCTATAACTGCAATACTTTCTCCCTTGATCTTCGTTTCAGCATAAAGATCAACCTCAACTAACTCACGATTAATATTGAAAAATTTTCTTTCCATCTCAGGAACTTTAATTTTAAGATGTCTCTCTATCCAGCCAGGTAAAACTACTCTAGCTATGTCTTCAAGACTGAATCCTACTGTTTCTTTAAGACCCTCAAATTCCTCGCTCAAACGCTTTAAACTCATTGCTAATTCATTTAATGTTTTCTCTGTTCTTTCTTGAGCCTCTGCTAATCTTATAACAGCTTCCTCTAATCTTGAAAGTCTTTCTTCAGTCTTTATTTGAGCTTCTTCTAACTTAGCAAGTCTTTCTTCAAATTTAAGCTGGGCCTCTTCTAACTTAGCTAATCTTTCTTCAGCTCTTATGAAAGCTTCTTCTAACTTAGCTAATCTTTCTTCAGTCTTTATTTGAGCTTCTTCTAACTTAGCAAGTCTTTCTTCAAATTTTTTCTGAATTTCAATCAACTCCTTTATGCTATTTTTCAAATCCTCAATAGCTTTAGTAAGTTCTAAAACTTGCTTTGTAAGTTTATCAAATTCTTCCCTAGTTACTTTTATCTCCTTAACTCTTTCATCAACTATCTTTAGTATCAGTTCGTAAAGCTCTGGTGTAAGTGATGCCACTAAATAATAAATTCCAAATAACTATAAATTAATATGACGAGCATGTTCCTTAAAAATAAGCTTAGAACAAACTTGCGCTGTATAATTTCGTTAGTATTTACACAATGAATACTCAAGTAGAGGGATATTTTGATTCGAATAGCACCCGCTTTATCAATAACATGAGCGATCATTAAATGACATAATGAAATCGGCTAGTATTAAATTAAAGAATTTTTCATCTCGTTAAAAAAATTAGAATTATAACATAAGTGAATAAAATAACTCGTGGAGTATTTCAAAATTGCTTATAGAAGTGTCAGAAGAAAAATTTTACTTTTCAGCTCACTTTTTATAATTTCTTGCTTAATCTCTATAATTTTCACAGCATCAAACATAGGTGGGTATGTAGCTGTATCGGAAGCAATTAGCGAAATAGCAGAAAGAGGAACGGATATTGACATGATAGTTAGGATTAACAAACTTTATGGAAATACTAGTTTTGATATAATTGAGGGGACTCTATTTAAAAGTAGAGTAGCGCAAATTCAGGATGTAGTCTTAGTTGATTTCCTCTTCGGAATTTCTTCTCCATTTTATTTCATTACCCCCACGTTGGTGCCAATGGAAAGCTATCCAAATACAAGTGTTCCTCCAAAGCTAATCCCACCAATTTATTTTGTCCCAGAAAATAGCAGTATTTACAAGGAAATCGGCTTTAAGCCCAATGAAGGAGAAGCCCTTATGGTATGTTATAACCAATGCTATGATATTGGAATGGATAAATTAGATTTTGGAAACTATTCGTTTAAAATTGTAAAGATCAGCTTTGTTAAATCTTTAGATAAATACTATTTATTTAGCTTTGGTCAAATCCTCATGTTAAATTATAACACATTAGATTTAACAATATTAAATAAAATAAATATAAATGAAATGGACTTATACGTATATATTAATCATAGCAGAGTAATTAAACCAAATGATTTAAATAAAACCATAGAAACATTAAATCAAATAGAAAATAAAATAATGAATTTATATAATATAATCTTTAGCTTTAATGACAAATATATAATCTCTATTATTGATATTTTAAAAAATAAAATTGAATCGATTAGAAACCAGTATAGTTCATTTTTATTTGGATTTATATTTTTATCGCTTCCTTTAATCTTTATAACAATATACTTAGCTTCATCTTTAGGAGATTTTGTATTTAGTTTTAAACTTAGAGATATAGCATTATATAAAATTAGGGGCTTTAATATAAGAAAAATTTTTATAATTAACTTGCTAGAGCTTATTTTTATAATTGTTTTAGGCTCTTTGCTCGGATACTTTTTATCTCCGCTATTAGTAGCCTTTTCCTTTAATTACAAGTATTTAAAAAGCTTAGAGATCGCTGTGAATAATGTTTATGCGTTCTCCTTTGCAATTTTGATAGGATTTATAGTTGCACTTTTGGCATTCATTAAGCCTTTGAGAGAAAACTTGAAGAAGCCTATAATATATGCTTTACAACCCTTACAAAGTAGTGGCGATAAACCTTATAAAAAAATAAGAGTCTGGGCCTCTTTTGTATTGGGGACTTATAAAATAGCGATTTGGATATTTAATGTTAAAACCTTAGATTGGCTATTTTATGCAATTCAAACACAGAATTTTGCGTTAGCAATATTTTTTTACGTGTTGAACATTATAGATTTTCCTTTGAATTTGTTGGGCCCTTTTTTATTTATATATGGTGTTTCTAAGTTGATTTCTTATCATGCACCTAAGTTAATCGAGAAACTTGTTTCTTCATTAAAGCTTTTCATTAAAGATTTCTCAATTTTAGCTGCGAAGAACATTTCTAGAAATAAAGCAAGAAATTCTTTAGTGATATTCACAATTTCTTTGATTGTATTTTATAGCCTTTTCAATATTACTATTTTATCAACTGTAGAAGATTATGCAATAAGACTGGCTTATTACAGTAGCGGTTCAGATATAACGCTAGTATTAACAAATTCATCAAATATCGATGTAGCACTTAACAAAATTAAGAATTTTGAAGAGGTGAAAATGGCTTCTTTAGCATATCTGATTAGAACCAATATCAGCGATATACTTGCTGTGAACACAGAAGAATTTTTGAAAGTCTGTTATTATGAGAATGAATGGTTCAAGGGTGGCAGTCCAGAAGAGCTTATGAAAAAACTAGATGCGAATTCTATTATTCTCAACGAAGCTTACGCAAAGAATGGGTTTATTAAAATTGGGCAAAAAATTAATGTGCGCTTGGTAATCGGTAATGCTTATAATCTCACATTTACAGTTATAGGCTTCATTGCGGGTTCAACGGATCATACTTCGTTATATCTTGATCTAGAGAAAAAAAATTTAGATTATGAATATTCGCTTATATCAACAAATAACCTTTCTAGTTTACAAGAACAAATTTCAATATACAATTCAGATTTGCCTTTTAGATTTGGTTTTATTTCTATAATTAACATAGATTCTATTAAAAATCTAAATTTAACTTCTCAACCAATTATTTTAATAAAACTTAATTCAATTGAATTGACAAATGTTGTAATTAATAAAATACAAAATGAAATTAAAAACGTATTGTCAATAATAACTTTTAAGGATAAATATAATTCAATTAGAGAACAATACTCATCAACGATATTTAGACAAGAGTATATCAATTTTCAAACTATTATCTCTATTATTTTAATAGCACTTGGGGTGTCATCAGTAGCATTGATAACTTTGTATGAGAAATCTCGAATAATATCTTTGCAATATATTAGAGGTATAAATAGAAAACAATTATTCATCGTGAACTTTTTTGCAATGTTTGGTACATTGATCATTTCGATCTTAATAGGCGCTTTAGCTGCGTATGCTACTGTTTTAGGCTATACAAACATTATACCTTTCATTGATTTAAGTTATGGCTTAATAAAAATGAGAATAATAATTTTACCATCCTTCTATATTTACGTAGCATCAATAATAATTGGAACTTTTTTAAGTTTAATAATTCCTTTGATTTTATTTATTAAAAGAATTCAAGCACAGGTTGAAGAGTTGATATGAAAGGTGTTAGCGTTAATGTAAAAAATTTGGTCAAAATATACAAAACAGGTAGCATAGAAGTGCAAGCTCTTAGAGGTGTTGATCTAGAAGTAGAAGCAGGAGAATTCATCTCGATTATTGGTCCTAGTGGAAGCGGCAAAACAACTCTTTTGAATATAATAGGTGGATTAGATTATCCTACTGGAGGTTATGTAAAGGTTGGAGAAATAATTGTTTCGAATTTAAGTGCCAGACAATTAGTAGAGTACAGGAAAAAATATGTAGGATTTGTATTTCAATTCTTTAATTTAATACCTGAACTTAATGTTGAAGAAAATATAGAATTGCCTATGATAGCATTGGGCATTAATAAAAAGAAAAGAATGGAAACTATCGAAAGTTTACTTGATATTCTCGGAATTAAGAATAAAAGATATAATTTTCCTCATGAGTTGAGCGGAGGCGAACAACAACGGGTGGCGATTGCAATAGCTCTTGCAAACGATCCTCCATTATTATTAGCTGATGAACCAACTGGTGAGCTAGATAGCTACAATGCAAAGATTTTGATAAATTATTTCGCTAGAATAAATTCAGAGCTCGGGAAAACGGTGATTGTAGTAACGCATGATCCAAACGTAGCTTCTGCTACTAATAGAATATACAAGTTAGAAGATGGTATGATAAAAGGTAGCTTTTTACCTTCTTCACTTGCGTCAGATGCTAACGTTAAATATTCAGATATTCTCAAACGAAGAATCACTGAAATAGAAGAAGCTATAAAGAAACTAGATATTGAATTTAAAGAAGGAAAGATCAGCCCAGATAAGTTTGCTGAAGAAAGAATAAGACTTCAACAAAAGAAGCAAACACTGAAAGAAGAACTGGCACACTTGGGGCTTACTTCGTAAATAAAGATTAAAATTTTAGCCATTAACTTGAAATTATTATTTATCTACATGATCAATAAAATTTTGTAAAATTAACCTTACAACTGGTAAAGATCACATAGGAATTATTCTGTACTCAGCACTATTCGATTTGGATTCAAATCAATACTTTGCACAATTAAATTTTCAGTTATCTTAATAATCTTGTGGTTGGTAGAGCTAAAGATTGGTTAAAGCAAGCTGAAAGGAATTTGAAATCAGCAGAAGTGAATTTAATTAACGAAATATATGAAGAAGCATGTTTTGAAGCTCATCAAGCTGCTGAAAAGGCGATAAAAGCACTTTTGAATGTTTTTCATAAAGAAGTAAGAGGTCATTCGATAATCTATTTGGCAAGAACTTTGAATATTGAAATTCCAGCTGAGATTTATTCTTGCATGCAATGGCTTGATAAGCACTACATACCCAGCAGATATCCAGATGTTTATGACCAAGGAATTCCTGCAGATTACTATAATAAAGATGATGCAGGTAAATGCTTAGATTGTGCCAAGAAAATAGTTAACTGGGTTAAAAATGTTGGAAATTTGTAAATTATATAAGGACTTGAAGCCTAAATTGGTAATCCTTTTTGGATCCTATGCTAGAGGAGATTATACAAATGAAAGCGATATAGACGTGCTTGTTGTATCTGATAATCTGCCTTTAGATCCTAGAGAATCTTTTGCAATAACTTACAATCCTGAATATCCAAAGATTATGCCAGTAGCTATGCATACTTCTGTTTTTATAAAAAAATTAGAAAGCGGTGATACTTTCATCCTAGAAATTTTAGAAGACGGTAAAATTATTTGTGGAGATGAAGAATTCATAAAAGAAACTCTTATAAAATATAAAGAGGTTAGAAAGAAATTCAAGAGAGAAGGAAAAGTTTGGTCATGGTAACTTAGAGCTAATTCTATGAGAACGAAATGAAAGTCTTACATCAAGTTCGTTCAGAAATTTGAGTTTTACTCAGTTTTCTGGTTTATAACATATAACACTTCTGGCTTTCTTAATTTCCGTAGATTAAACAACAATATATAGCATAGCTTATTTTAAGAATTGTGGAAATTAGAAAAATAATAACGCTTGAGCCTTCATCTACTGAAGTAGTTTCATTCCTGGATGGAGATACATCTAGAATAGTGGGTGTTAGTGATAAGTGTGATTATCCTCCAGAAGTTATCTCTAAACCAAAGATTGTTAAAAGTCTTATCAATGTTAGTGAGGAGATGTCTTCTTTAGAAATAGATAAGGAAGTGAAGAAACATCTTGCTAGCGGAAAGCCTATTTATGAAATCGATTGGAATGCTATTAAAGAGATTAAGCCAGATTTATTAGTCGGACAGTCAATTTGTGGTGTCTGCGCCTTTCCAATCAACTCTTTATTATCTCATCCACATAATAGAATACCGCTTGAGGAATTTTTGATATATGATTATAGTCCAAGAAATTTTTACGAAATCTTTCTACAAATTTATGAATTAAGCAAAATAATAGGAAGAAAAAATAAAGCTGAGGAGCTTCTAGAATATCTTTATTTCTTTGAGAAGGAACTTAAGTATTTAGGTAAATCTAGAAGAATAGTAATGCTTGAATGGATAATGCCCATCTATGTAGCAGGACTTTGGATATCTCAAATTATAGAAATGTGTAATGCCAAAACGTTAATAGCTTCAGGTGAAGAAGGAAGACATGTAGATTGGGATGTGATAAGAAACTTCGATCCAGATATTATTCTTATATCACCTTGCGGATTTGGAGTTAAAAGAACGCTAAAAGAGATTGATTTGCTTTATTCTCTTCCAGGTTGGAAGGATACAAGAGCATTCATAAAGAAAAACATTTACGTAGTTGATTCCGTATACACTTCAAGAGCTACCCCTAGAATAGTTGAATTCGTAAAAAACTTCATGGAAATACTTAACGAAAATGAACCTAGAAGAGAAGTTATGATAAGATTGGAATAATTGTTTTTTTGTAGTTTTATGCTAGTATTATCCTTAATTTTTTGCAAAATAACTATTAATTACTTGATTATTTTAATAGATTAAACTTATTATTTTAGTGTAATAATTTTCAATAAACGAATTATAATATCGTCTTAATTTAATTATCATATAATCATTAATAGATATATAAATGTCTTTAAAATAACTAATTAAACTTATTTGTGACTTAATATTTGGTTTTAACTTTACTATTTTGTCATCGTCTTGTTTAGGTGTACCTCTTCCATCCATGTTGCTCGTGGCTAAATAAATATAACCTTCTTTATCTACTGCAATATCTCTTATTCTGCCTAAAGTTTTACTTAAAATAGTGTAGTAGTTAACCACTTTCTTAGGATTGTTTTTATCAAAATCTACAACTAGGACCTGTTCGCCTCTTAGACATGCTACAAGCAGCTTTCCTTTAAGTTCAGGATAAACATCTCCTTTGTAGAAAACTATTCCTGAAGGAGCCCATGTATCGCTTCCACTTTCTAATATAGGATTTATGTAATTATTATCATTTCCAACACCTACGATAAGAGGCCAACCATAATTCCCACCTGCAATTATCACATTTATCTCATCATGTGCAAATCCTTTTTCTCCACTAGGCCCATGCTCGCTTTCATACATAATGATACCATTCCAATCTATTCCTTGAGGATTCCTATGACCATAGCTATAAATGATAGAAGCGAATGGATTATCTTGCGGTATTGAACCATTTGGATTTATCCTCAAAATTTTACCTGCTAAGCTATTCAAATCCTGTGCTAAATTTGGCTGAGCTGCATCACCTGTGGTAATGTATAGTTTTTTGTCAGGACCGAACTTAATTCTTCCTCCATCATGAATGCTAGCCCCAGGTATTTTATCTACAAGTATCTTTTCTTCGATTAGAGAATCGTTAACTAATTTGAACATAGAAACTCTATTCCAAAGCCTATCATTTTCTTGATAGGTGTAATAAAGATAAACATATGGCAAGTTAGGAAAATCTGGATGCAAAGCCAAGCCTAGAAGACCTCCTTCACCAATTTCTTTAACATTGATATTAACTTTGAGTTCAATCAATTTTCCTTCATAAAAAACTTTAACTTTGCCCGGTCTTTCAGTGAAAAAGAGCTTTCCGTTCTTATCGAAGGCTAATGACCAAGGCGTATCTAAATTGGAAACAACTATTTCATAGCTATATTCATTGTTCTTTCGAGGAATTTCTCGAAATATGATAGGGTATACAATAATTGCGACGATAAGAAAGACAATAATAAATGTTAAAAGCATAAGCAATAGCTTAAATCTACTCACTACAAGATTCATCCTTAAACAAGTTGATATATTTTTGGATCATTCTATGTTTTAACAAGTATGAAAATCGAAACCCTTAATCATCTTACTTGACCGAAATTATTGTGAATAAATTCTTATAAAAGATGTGTTCTTACTAAAATTGAAGCGTGAAGTTCCAGCGCAAGTATTTCATCAGAATAAATGAAGATGTTGATTTACCTTTAATAGGATGCATAGCATTTGGTGTAATTGATCGAGGAACAAACGTAGTTGAATTGAGATCGAATAGCTATTGTCCTTTAAATTGTATTTTTTGCTCAACCGATGCAGGACCATTTTCTTGTAGCAGACAAAGTGAATATAGAGTTAATAGAGAATTACTAGTTTCTTATGCGAAGGAGATGGTTAAGCTAAAAGGGAAAGATGTAGAATTCCATTTGGATAGTGTTGGTGAACCTCTAGCATATGATGAACTTCCTGAATTAATACATGACTTGAAGTCTATAGAAGGAGTTAAAGTAGTAAGCCTTCAAACACATGGAGCTTTGCTTTCTTATAAGCTTGCAGAACGATTAGCTGCAGCGGGATTGGATAGGATAAATCTTAGCATTGATACAACTGATCCTGAAAAAGCGAAATTCTTGCAGGGAATGCCTTGGTATGATGTGAGAAAAGTTATGGAAGTTACTGAATGGATTGTAAAAAATACAAATATAGATGTTTTACTTGCACCTGTCTTATTACCTGGCTTAAATGATAAGGATATTGAAGATGTTATTGAATGGGGTAAAAAGATTGGTGTAGGAAAAAGATTTCCAGGATTCGGGATTCAATTATTCTTAAGACATAAGCATGGCAGAAATCCTGAAAATTTAAGGAAAATGAGCTTCGAGGAATTCAAATCATTATTGAGATATTGGGAAAAGAAACATGATGTGAAGCTAATATATAGCGAAGAAGATTTCGGAATGCATAAAGCGCCTAGCTTGCCTATTTTGTTCAAGATAGGTGAGAAAGTAAGAGTAAAAATTATGGCTCCAGGATGGCTTAAGAATGAATGGCTCGCTGTACCTTTAGGTAGATTTGAAGGAAGCAGGGTAATAACTGTTATAGCTGAAAAGCTTGATATAGATGTGAAAATACCTGTGAGAATAATAGAAAATAAGCATAATATATATTTAGCAAGACCTATATAGATTGCCTAATTTTAGACGTAATTAAACTTTATATTTAAGTTGGTGAAGTATTCATTAAGGTGCTATTAATAATTACTTTGAGCTGTTAAACATGAATATTCCTAATACTTCTTTTAGTAGTTTAAAGAATTTCATAAATGAGTTATCTATAATTATGCCCCATATTGAAAATGGTAAGGTTGTGAATCCAACACCTCTGATCGATCTTACTGAATTGATCGCTGAGTGTGCAAGGAGAGAATATAAAATCAATGTCGATGCTAAAAAGATTAAAGTCTATGGAAAGCTTGAAAGCAAACTACCTGCAGGCTCTGTTAAGACTAGGCCTGCATATTATATTTTAAAAAACGCAATAGAGAATGGTCTTTTGAAAGAGGATACAATAGTATTCGAAGCTACATCAGGAAACTTTGGCATTTCTTTATCATTATTAACTAAATTGGGAATAAAGGTTGTAGCGCTTGTATCTAGAAAACTTCAAGAAGGAGTTCTTGAAGAATTGAGCAGAAGTGGTGTTAAGATAATAGACTTAGATATTGATATATGCCCAGCACCCGGCCTAAAAGTGAGTTTGGATACCTTAAGTGCTAAGCTTGCATTCGATAAGATCAAGGAATCATTAGAGGAAATTGGTTTAGACACAAGAAAATTAGAGCATTTCGAAAATGAAATAGAGAGTTTGCTTATTAAACAAGATGTTATAAATCTAGCCAAACTTCTTGCTAAGATTTACAATGGCTTTTGTCCAGAACAATATGATAACGAATGCAATCCTAAAGTACATGAAGAAATAACAGCAAGAGAAATAGAGCAACAATTAAATGAGTTAGGAGAAAATATTAATGAATTCACAATTGTATGCACTTTCGGTACAGGCGGAACTGCTACAGGATTGAGCAATTATTTTCTAAAGACTTTAAATTCAAAGAAAGTTCGTGTAATATATCCCTTATCAAATCAAGATGTAGCAGGCATAAGAACAAAAGAAAAAGCGTTTGGTCTTCGTTTTTATAAGCCCGAACTTTATCTTGGAGAGCATGAAGTAGATTTTGAAGAAGCCAAAAAGTTATTGATATTCTTTAATGAAAGAGGCATTAATATTGGTGAAAGCAGCGCATTAGCGCTTTATGCAACAATCCAAATGATCAACTTTGGTTTAGGAAACAAATTCTTAGTTATATTGCCTGACGATTTTGAGAAATATTCGAAGAAATATGAAATCAGACCAATCAGGCTTAGCGTAAACTATGAAGAGATAAAAGAAAGAATAAATGAATACGAAGCAATAATATGGACGCATGGAGCATTCGTTCCAAATGAAGAAGCAATTGAATTAATTAGCAAACAATTCAACGTCGATAAAAGCAAGATAGAAATAGCAAATAGAGAAGAAATGATACAGCTAACATTGAAATCTCAAATTCCTGATAGGATTAAAGCTAAGAAGAAAATTCTTTTGATGTGTGTAGGCGGTGGTACTTCATTAAAGATTGCAGAGTTTCTTTCTAAAAACGGAATTGTGGCTCAAAGCTTGGAAGGAGGAATAATTCCTTTAGCAAGCAAGCTAGGTAAAAAAGTAGAAGAATTATTAAGACCATTCCCAAAAAATTAGGGTATACCTAAAATTTAAATAACTTCTGGCAAGTATAAGTATGTGGATAAGAAAGTAGTATATGTTTCTCTAATGATTTCTTTTGGAATCATCATAGCTATTCTTTCAATGCCCGAAATAATGGAAAATCTCGCTTCTAACATTCTTAATCAATTTGGGATCGGTCTTATATTCTTAGCATTACTATTTATAGGTTTTATACATGGCATAAAACCTGATGAACATACATGGCCTATTACGATCCCTTATGCTTTAGTTCAAAAAAATCTTAAGAGAGCTGTACTAGCTTCGTTTGTATTTACAGGCGCTTTAACACTTGTATGGACGATTTTGAGTTTAGTAATATCACAAATACTCTCTCTATTAACAAATCCTGAGATGCTAACACCTTATGCAGATGTCATAGCAGGCTTAACGATGATAGGTGTAGCCCTGTTGTTTATTCTCAAGACTAAAAAGAACGAAAATAAAATCGGAACAGATCATCTCGTACCTGATTATAGGTATATATGGATTCATGGTTTAGCTGCTTCATTCGGAGGAGATTTCTTCGTAGTTTTAATATTGAGTAGTGTATTAATAGGAAGTGCAATACCTGCAAGCTTAGGATTTTCAATAGGGTTTTTGTTTGGGGTAGGTTCAATGATTGCTCAAAGCATTGTAGTTATAGCAGCATACAAAGGATTCAATTTATTGATAAAGAATGCTAATCTAATGGCTAGAAGTGGAATGCTATCATTACTATTCTTAGGAATTTTTCTATTCAGCCTAGGTATTATAAACTTTATAAATCTAATTATTTAAAAAAATATATAAGCGAGAATAAAAATTCTTAATTATGAATTTATTAGAAATATTATATGCGGCTGTATTATCTATTTGGGTATATTTTGTAGCATTCCATTTAACAAAATGGCTTTATAATATATTGAAAAATAAGGGTTTGAAAGATAACGTGATAGTTTATTTCAATAGAAAAATAATTCATATCTTAGCAGGTGGTCTTGTTGCTCTATTAGTTCCTTTAATATTTACTTCTTATATAATACCCCTTATCCTTGGTTTATTGTTTGCTTTAATAACTTACATACCTCATAGAACTGGCAAATTGTTGTATTGGTTCCAAGATCCTAACAACTATTATGAGGTTAATTTTTGCATCATGTGGGCAATAATAATTACAATTGGTTGGATTTTATTCAACAACCCTTGGATTGCAGTCGTGCCTGTTCTATTCATGGCTTTCGGAGACGCTACAACAGGTTTCGTGAGAAACTTGATCTATAAAAGAAGAACAAAATCTTGGATAGGTAACATAGCAATGGGAATTGTTAGTGTTCCTATTGGAGCAATAATAGGAATTGCAGGCATAGTTGCAGCTTTAATCTCTAGCATAATTGAGCATTTTGAATTTAAATACATAGATGATAACATAACCATTCCTTTAGTTTCATTTATAGTTATTTATTTGATTGGATTATTTTTCTAATATTGACATTCCAAATGAAATACTTTATTCACTTGAAAGAATCGTAAACACTTATGAGAAGGTCACACACTCGATAACTTTAAATCTTGATTCATTACTAAGGAAACAATTGGTGAAAATAGTCGATAAGGAACCAATAATGGATGTAGGTTCAGGAACCGGAGCACTAGTTGAGGAATTGAATAAACTAAAACCTAGCATGTATGTAGTTATGGTTGAACCTATTGAAGGTTATACGAGGATTCTTAAGTATAAATTTAAAGGTTATAATTTTGAAGTTATAAGGGCCTTTGCAGAGTATTTACCTTTCAAACAGAATTCTTTCGAATTTCTAATGACTAGCTATATGCTTAGAGATTCAATGGATCTAGGAACAGTCATTAAAAATTTTGAAACAGTTTCAAAAAGAATATTAATTTTAGATTTTTGGAAGCCTGATAATTTTATTGTTTTATTTCTTGAATTATTATATATGTATACTTTTATGCCTTTGTTAGTTGCTATTCATGATCCATGGAATTTAAAATATTACTTAACAATTCCAAAAACAGTCTTAAGAGTCCCTAAGTTTAAATATTTGATAAAGATGTTTAAAAAATCAAAAATACAAAAAGTTAAAAAATGGTTTGGCGGTATATTCTTTCTAATTTATGCCAAATCTACTGACCTTTCCAAATAGGCATTCTTTTATCGATGAATGCTTTCATGCCTTCTTTGAAATCTTCACTAGCTACTAAACTTGCGAGCTCATTAGCTCCAATAATTATAGAATTCAAGAAAATACTTTTATAAGAATTGAAGCTTCTTTTAATAGCTTTGACAGAAAGTGGTGCTAATCTCTTAATTTTATCTATAAATTCGATCGCTACAATATCTAGCTGTTCTTTAGCGACAACGAGATCAACTAAACCTAATTCTCTTGCTTCCTCAGCGCTAAATTGTTCACCTGTTAGGCAATATCTCATTAATTTCTTATTAAGCATCGATAAACCTAGTGTAGAAGCTAATGGTGGCATTGCACCTATCAATCCTTCTGGTAAAGCGAAAGAAGCATCTTCACTAGCTATGACTATGTCGAAGAATAAATTTATTTCTAAACCTCCCCCGAATGCTATACCATTGATTAAGGAAATAATTGGCTTTTCATAATTCATCAAATTCATCACCAATGGACCAATAGTTCTTTCAAAAAACTCTCTTCCTTCATTTAAAGATTTCCATTTACTCATGACATTAATATCATCACCTGAAGAGAATGCTCTTCCTTCACCTGTTATTAGAACTACTCTAATAGCTTTATCTTGTGCCGCTTTATTAAATGCTTCATTCAAATTCCTCCACATTTCTTCATCTAAGGCATTCAATCTTTTTTCTCTTCTCATCGTTATCAATGCATAGTCATGTCTTTTTTCATATCTAATATTTCCTAAATCGATCTTTTCATATTGCCATTCATAGAAACCTTTACCTGTTTTCTTACCTAAATTTCCATTCGATACCAATTCTTTAAGCAACTCATTAGGCTCATATTCTACAGATCCTGTATTCCTTTTTTCTTGCTCGAGTACTTCAACGATCCTATCTATTCCAACATCATCTGCATATTCTAGCGGTCCTTTAGGTAAATTTAAACCTTTTTTCATAGCTTTATCTATATCATAAGCATTGGAAACATCATTCTTTATAAGCCAAGCTGCTTCATTAATTGTGGTTGAAAGCAAATTAAGAGGATTTATTTCGTAAATTCTTTTCACATCTACTTTAGGAGTTTTAATTCCGAAGCCATATTCATAAAAACCTGCACCGCTCTTTATCCCGAATCTTTTATTAGCAATCAGTTCTTCAAGAATTCTAGGCATGTTTATTTTTAAACCTTCTTTTATCATTTCATTAATTACCCCATATATAATATCTAGACCTACGAAATCAGCTAGTTCAAATATTCCCATCGGATAGCCAAGCCTTATCTTAGCAAGCGCATCAATTTCTTCATATTTGAAACCTTTTTCAGTTAACTTTATTGCTTCAAGAAATGTCCTAATAGCTAATCTGTTTACTATAAAGCCTACGACATCCTTTCTTAGCACAACGTATTCCATCTCTAAACTGCTAGCGAATTCCTCCAACTTTTTTATCGTTGTATTAGAAACTTTATCATGACCAACTATTTCTACGAAACGAATTAATAAAGGAGGATTGAAAAAGTGAAGACCTGCTACTTTATCACTTCTCTTCGTAACTTTAGCTAGTTTAGATATAGGTATAGAAGAAGTATTGCTAGTAAGTATTGTATTTTCATTACAAATCGAGTCCAATTCTTCAAATAGTCTTTTCTTAAGCTCATAATTCTCTGGTATAGCTTCAATTACTAAATCTACAAATGGCGCTACTTCTTTTAGATTCGTTAATGTCTTTATCCTCGCTAAAACTTCATCTATGCTTGAAATTTTACCTTTAGCAAGCAGTTGCTCAAGGCTCCATTTAATATTAGCTATTGCTTGTTTCAATATTTCTTCCTTAATATCAACAAGATATACTTCATGCTTTGCAAGTGCAACAACTTCAGCAATTGCATGCCCCATTGTACCAGCTCCTACGACGAGAACTTTCATAAAAATAAATAGTTTAAAATAATAAAAATAAAAAAACTATTTAACTGGAGCTTGTAGATGTCCTATTGTAAACGTTGAAGCCATGAAAAGCCACGTAATACCGAAAATCAATGCTACTATTATGAAAGCCCATCTCGTTGCTTTGTTATTTATATGTGTTAGAGGAACTGAAAGAATTGCAGTTAGACCGAACATTAAATAAGCGAAAGCTGCTAGTTCTGGCGTTCTTGAAAGTCTATTCGCTAGTATTGCAAATACGTCGTTGAAGGAATATAAAGCTGCTATGAAAGCAAAATAGGATATTGCTCTTAATCCTGTATTCAAATAAAGTGAAAATGCTATGCCAAGTAGTAAAATGCCTCCTATAGCTGAAGAACCGCCATAGAGAACATCATAAACTCCTCCGCCTATATTTCCAAAAGGCCATATTATTATTATAAGAAGACCGTTGATCAATAGATAAAGACCTAGTAGCCCAAAAGCTATTGCGAAGCTCTTTGCTTTAGTTGTATCTTGGAATGTATCTTTTGAAGCGTCATAAGGTAATCTCCAGAATAAAAGAGCTAGTAATATGCCTGCTGCACCAACAACCCATGCCATGCTATCCAAAGTATCATGAGGTGGAACTGCCATCGTTTTTTATTAAATGATTATCAATATATAAAGGTATGTATTTTTCATAATATATTATTATTTTCAAATATGTATAATAAAATATTTAGAAATATTTGTATACATTTGTATTTATTTAAGAAAAGTTAACTAAATTTTACCAATTAATTTTATTATGATTTGCCTTCATTTTCATTTATTTCTTTATTAGCAAGCATTATATCTTCTACTCCAAATCTTATATATTTGATTTAGAACTAATCATATGGCAAGAAAAATTTATTTAGTTCAACATGGAGAATCTTATACTGAAAACATTGATCCTGAAAGGAAGCTAACGCCTAAAGGAATAGAAGAAACTAAAGTTATCTCAAAGTACTTATCTAAGATTGGAATAAAGATAGATGCGATTCTACATAGTACAAAACTGAGAAGTAAACAAACAGCAAACATAATTTCTTCTGAATTGAATGTGAGGAATGTTTTCGAAGTTAAGGATCTGGAACCTCTTTCTGATCCTAAAGCTACTCTTCAAATTATTAATCAATATGAAGGTGATATAATGCTAGTTGGTCACCTGCCTAATTTATCCAAGTTAGTAGAACTACTCACAGGTTCAGAATCTGTTCTATTTAGGTATTCAGGAGTTATATGCTTGGAAGAAGTAGAAAAGGATAAATGGAAAATTAAATGGTTCATTATCCCAGATATTATAAAAGATTGATCATTATTTATGGAATAAACTTAGTACAAATAACAGAGAGAAATCGAAATGTTAAAAAATACCTCTAATTTGCTCACCTGCTCTATTTCGTAAAACTGGCTTCATACCAGCCTTGAGAAGCTCCAGAATTCCTTTTCAAAGTATTTCATCGTTATTCTCATTAATTCGTAGCTACATCTAGCATTTGAGTGCAATAAGATATGCAAGGAATCACCTTAATTATTTAAACTAATCCTCTTTGAGGCATGAACTCTCTGTTTTATGGCAACTGGATAATCGTGTTTAAATACCCTTCTTATTATTTTAGAATCGGTGAGTTAATGGGTCATGTATGGGCTGATGTAAAGTTAATAAATGTTGTTACAGGTCAAGAAATTAAAGTTACAGCTTTGATTGACACTGGAGCAACTTTTACAGTCTTGCCTTGGTGGATTCATGAAAAATTAGGACTTAAGATAATAGGTAGAAAGAAAATTGAGACAGCTAAAGGCTATACAGAACTTGATGAAAGCTTTGTATTGATTGAATTAGAAGGTAGATCAGGAATAACCCCAGTTCTAATTTCAAAAGAATTGAAAGATGTTTTAGTAGGTGTTTTAACATTAGAAAGTTTAGGTCTAATGGTAGATCCAACATCAGGTAAGCTTAAGGAGACGAGAATATTGTTGTTATAATTATGCTTATCGCCTTTTTAATAAACCCTGAAGAATATTAATAAAATAGAAACGTAAGAACATAAAATGCTAGAATTAAGAGAAAATTAACTTTAACAATTTTAGTTTTAAATTATTTATTCATGGTATTGTCATTACTTTTCCTTCAGTTAAATTCAGTATATCCATAGGTTTAATTTTCAACGTAGTGTTTACAGCACCTCCACCACCATAAACATATTCTTTCTTCATTACTTCTTCATCTATTAAACATGTAACCTTCTTTTTATGTCCAACAGGAGGTATTCCTCCTGCTTCATATCCTGTATGCTCGATCACTTCATCTTCTCTAGCAAGTCTTAATTTTTTAAAGCCTAAAATATTTGCCAGCTGTGTTTGATTTACTCTTTTATTTCCTGGAACGATTACTAAAATAGGTTCACCTTTTTCATTCATGAACAATAAAGACTTTATAATATCTGAGATAGCAATCCCTAGAACTTGACTAGCTTTACCTGCGCTATATGTCTCTTCATGATATTTCAATTCAAATTCTACACCTTTTTCCTTTAGATAATTCTCCAAATCTTTTGGTCCTAACATAAGAAGAATTTTGGATATGGCTAAATAAATTATATTTTAATTTCAAGGAAAATGTAGATTTTGTGTATGATTTTTTAGCCACAGTAAACATTGGACTTGAGAAAATTGCTTCAAAAGAAATTTCTAACTTGCTGGATGCCAAAGTTTTTGAAGATGTAGGTAGCGTTAGTTTTTATGCTGATTTGAATGCTATCTTCAAGCTAAACATGTATTCGAGAACCATCAATAAGTTAATCCTTGTTCTTGGGAGATCATACTTTGAGAACCTTCAAGATATTTACAAGCTTGCAAACTACATAAGATATTCAGATTTCATCACAAGAGAACAAACTTTTGCAGTAAGAGTTGAAAGAATAGGAAAACATAATTTCACCAGTATTGACGCAGCTGAAAGGATTGGACAAGCTATTATCGATAGCTACATAGAAGAAACAGGTTTTAGGCTTAAAGTCAATCTAGATGAACCTGATGTTGAAATCTATTCAAGAATAAAGGATGATCGGGTGATAATTGGAATAAACACAACTGGTATATCTCTTCATAAAAGAGGCTACAAGAAATATAAGCATCCATCAGCTATTAGTCCAACTATTGCAGCTTCAATGCTTTATCTTGCAAATTGGAATGAAGAAGATTTCTTAATAGATCCTATGTGCGGTGGTGCAACTATACCCATAGAAGCTGCTCATATAAAACTTAAAATCCCAATTTCAATTTTCAGAGAAAGATCAAAAATAAGCTATGCTTTTAAGAAGTTAAAATTTTTGGATATTGAGAAATATGAAACGATGATGGATCAAGCTTTGAATTATTACTCAGAAGAAAATTTTAGAATAATAGCATGCGATATTTCTCCTAGGCATATTAAAGGAGCTAAGCAGAATGTATCAAATGCTTTAGTAAGTAATTTTGTCGATATTTTGAATTCTGATGCAAGAAATATCGATAAGATTTTTTCTCATTTCGATATAGCAGTGTTGAATCCTCCTTATGGCAAGCGTTCAGGAGATATAGGTTATATAAGGAAATTGTATGATGCTTTTTTAAGTTCCTTAAGAAAAAGTTATTTTAAAAATGCGGTAATCATAACTGCAGCACCTAAAATTTTCAAAAGCTACGTCATAAAGAATGGATTTTCAATTGCTGAAGAATATGTTGCTTTTCATGGAGGTTTGATCACAAAAGTATTTAAGATTATTCCAGCTTAAAGCTTATTTCCATCGCATCATACCCGAAATCGATCGATGAACTCTTATATTTCCCGCTATTTCTTACATATTCCAAATAATCTTTCATACTATTTTCGAACATTTTAACGTTATCTGCAACTACTATTGCACCTTTTTTCAGCTTAGCTTCTGCTAACTTCAAATATGTGAGATATTCTTCTTTTTTTGCATCAATGAATAGCATATCAATTTCTGCATTCAATTTAGGTATTATTTCTTTTGCATCACCTGCAATCACTTCAATTTTATTCGCTAAACCAGCTTTAGATATATTTGATTTTGCAATTTCTGCTCTATTAGGATCTATTTCGATCGTGATTAACTTTCCTTTCTTTAGCTTAGATGCCATTATAATAGCTGAATATCCAACCAAAGTACCTATCTCAAGAATAACGCTTGGCTTATATCTTGAAACTAATTCAGCCAACACTTTACCTTTAGCTTTGCCAATTATAGGTAAGTCTTTTTGCTCAGCTTCTTTTTCTATTTCTCTTAATACTTCTAAATTCATATCTTTTTAAATAAATGTCAACTTATAAATTTTTAATCTATCAATATTTTGAAGTTTATTTATCCTTAATTTTCTTTAAATTATTTATTTCGAAATTGAGAAGCCATTCCTTTATTTTGATGCCATAAGAATATCCTCCAAGAGAATTTTTTCCTACAACCCTATGACAAGGTATGAATATTGGAACAGGATTTCTCGCCATAGCCATACCAACGACTCTAGGATGTGTATTAGTCTTCAAAGCCAATTCTGAATAAGTAATAGTTTTGCCATATTCTACTTTCAGAAGTTCTTCTAAGATTTTGTTAAATACATAACTATTTGTAAGGATAAAACTTTCTATAGGCAAAGGTTTTTGTAATTCTCCTTGAAAATAATTTATGAGCCAAGTAGAAAATTTTTCTCTTTCTCCTTTTAATATATCAGCTTTTCCTTTTTCTTCATGATCTATCAAATCTACTGAATAAAGTCTTTCATCCTTAATTTTTAATTCAAAAATGCCTAAAGGAGATATTACTTTTGTTATTCTATTATTTGCCACATTTTTCATATTCTTTATTGAAATTTAAAAACTAGAAAGAAAAGATTTATAAATCCTTATGCAATAGTAAAGGAAGAGGGTGCTATGGCCCGCCAATGGAATTTGGCCGTAAGGCCAGAATAAGAGCAAGCCAAAGTGAAGATATTGTACCCAAGTTCTGGTATAATATCGTTCCAGACCTTCCAAAACAATTGCCTCCTCCTAGGTTAATAGATGGTTCGATACCACCAAAAGAAATGTTCGAAAGGCTATTTCCAAAAGAGCTAGTTAATCAAGAAATGAGTAAAGAACGTTACATACCGATTCCTGAAGAAGTAAGAGAAAAACTAATAGAGCTTGGAAGACCGACTCCATTAATAAGAGCAAAAAGACTTGAGGAATTCCTCAATACTCCTGCAAGGATTTACTTCAAATACGAAGGTGTTTTACCTACAGGAAGCCATAAAGTGAATACAGCAATTGCCCAAGCTTATTATAATTCCAAGCAAGGTATTGAAAGATTATCAACTGAAACAGGTGCAGGTCAATGGGGTTCTGCTTTATCTTTAGCTGCAAGCATGTTTTCTTTAAAAGCAAGAATATTCATGGTAAAGTCAAGTTATTACCAGAAACCTTATCGGAGAATTCTAATGGAAACTTATGGAGCAGAAGTAGTACCTAGTCCTTCAAAAATAACAAAGTTTGGAAGATCAATAATTGAAAAAGATCCTGAAAATCCTGGAAGTTTGGGAATAGCCATTTCTGAAGCAATTGAGGATGTACTTAGTGACGAAAGAGCTCGCTACAGCTTAGGAAGCGTTCTAAATCATGTTTTGTTACACCAAACTATAATAGGTCTTGAAGCAAAACAACAATTAAACGAGCTAGGAGAAGAATATCCCGGTTACATAATCGGTTGCGTAGGAGGCGGATCTAACTACGCAGGTTTGGCATATCCTTTTGTTTATGAGAAATTGAAAAACAACGTTGATATTCAATTCATTGCTGTCGAACCTAAAGCATGTCCATCGTTGACCAAAGGAATATATACTTACGACTTCGGTGATACAGCTGGAATCACACCGCTCTTAATGATGTATACTGTAGGACATAAATACAGAGTGCCACCAATCCATGCAGGTGGTTTAAGATATCATGGAGATGCTCCTACACTTTGTTTATTAGTAAATGAAAAAATCGTTAGCGCAGTTGCATATCACCAAACTGAAGTATTCGAAGCAGGAAGATTGTTCGCAAATCTTGAAGGCATAGTACCAGCTCCTGAAAGTGCACATGCCGTTAAAGCTGCTATCGATATCGCTAAAAATGTAAAGGATGAAAAAGTTATACTATTTAACTTAAGTGGACATGGTTTACTTGATCTTCTAGGATATAGCGAGTATCTTGAAGGAAAATTAAAAGATTACGAACCAGAATTTATAGATCTTTCTTATTTACCTAAAATATAATTTTTTAAATTTATTTTTTTGAAAATACCAAAAAAGCAGACAATATTATAAATGCTGAACCTATAAGTTGTAATATATTAAAACTTTCATAGAAGATATAGAAAGCTAATAAGGTTGAAGTCAATGGCTCTAAAAGGCTTATTATTGACGATCTTGTAGGACCAATTAATCTTAGACCCATAAAAAATGTGGATATTGCTAAAGCAGTACTTATCATAGCCATTGCTATGCAAAACAATAAAGCAAAATAATTGAACCGAATAACTTCATTTTGAACCAATGAAGCTATGAAAAAGCTCATAGAAGCTGAGCTCATAACGAAGAGAGAAGCTAGTTCACCTTTAATATTCTTTAATATCTTTGAGCTGGTAACTATATAGATGGAATAGACTATCGCTGCACTGAACGCTAACGTTATCCCATAAACATTTAAGTTATAGCTCGGATTAGCTATTAAGAAAACACCGATGAAACCTAAAAATAAAGCAATTATAATCCTTGAAGTTATTTTATCGATATTTAATAAAGAAGCCATTAAAGAAACAATCGGAGGATAAGAATAAAGCAACAGAACTGCTACTGAGATTGGAATGTAATTTATAGAACTTAAGTAGAGAAGCGATTGGGAAAAATATCCTATACTACCTAAAAGAATCAGGCTTATTAAAATATTAAACTTAGGTATATAAAACTCTTTTCTTATATACAAATATAAGAAGATTATAACTGATGCAATTGAAAATCTAAAAAACAACATGTTATATACACTAAAACCATATAAATATACAAATTTAGCAAAAATCGGTAAAAATCCAAAAGATATTGCAGAAATCGAAACTAAAAGGGATCCTTTCAAGCTCTTATTCATCTTAATATAAGATAAAAAAGAGGTTAAAAACAAAATCTTTTATTTAAGATGAGAACTTATTAAAATGATGTCTGAAGAACCTAAAAAAGAAGAAGTATTGGAGGCGCTTAAGAATTGCTACGATCCAGAGATACCTTTTAATATAGTTGATCTAGGCTTGATATATGATTTGAAAATAGAGAACGGAATAGTTAAAATCAAAATGACTTTAACTACGCCTTTTTGTCCTGTAGGTCCTTTGGTAATTGAACAAGTTAGGCAAGAAGTTATGAAAGTTAAAGGAGTAAAGGATGTCGAGGTTGAATTGGTTTGGGAACCAAGATGGACTCCAGATAGGATGAGCGAAGAAGCAAAATTAGCATTAGGGCTAATGTAACTTTATTACATACTAAATGTTTAAGTTTTCGTGAAAAATAAAGAAGACTACGAAACTAATTTAGAAATAATATCAAGTAAAGAAAAAATTGAGAATTATTTAACTGATGAATCTAGAATAATAAAAGGATATGCAGAAGAACTTATACTGGTCAAATCAGAACAAGATGTAATCAATGCTATAAAATACGCAATTTCTCAAAGAAAAAGAATAACAGTTTCAGGTGCGGGAACAGGTATAACTGGTTCACGGGTGCCTTTAGGCGGTATTATTTTGTCGATGGAGGATTTTACAGAAGTTTATAAAAAGCCAAATTACAATGAAGAATTCATTACTATTGAAGAATACGGTAAGAAATATTCAATAATCATCGGTAAAGATGAAAAAGACGAATGCTATGCGATTGCTTCACCTGGAATTCCTTTAAAGATTTTTAAAAAGCTAGTTGAGAGTAAAAATCTTTTCTATCCTCCTGATCCTACTGAAACTTCTTCATTTCTTGGAGGAAATGTAGCTACTAATGCATCAGGATCAAGAACTTTCAAATATGGCTCTACAAGAGATTATGTAAGAAGACTAAGAATAGTGTTGCCGACAGGAAACGTTTTAGATATAAGAAGAGGAGAACGTTTCTTTAATAGGAAAAGATTTGAGCTCAAAGTTGAAGATCGTGAAATTATATTAGAACTTCCTGATTATAAAATGCCAAACGTCGAGAAGAATGCTGCAGGATACTATATTAAAGAAAATATGGATCTTATAGATTTGTTTATAGGCTCTGAAGGAACGCTAGGTGTAATAACTGAAATAGAAGTTAAGTTAATTAAAAAACCGAACTTTATCAATGCGATTTTCGTTTATTTCGATGAAGAAATAAAGGCTGTGGAGTTCGCTAAGCTTATCAGAGCTAAAGCTAAAAGGGAAGAATTACCAATAAGTGCAATTGAATTCTTTGATGAAAATTCCGTTAATTTCATAAGGGACAAATATTCAGAGAAAATTCCTTCTAACGCGAAAGCTATAATAGATTTAGAAATAGAATCAGAAAGTATTGATGAAAGAGATAGATATTTTGAAAAATTATTGAAGCATGTTGATGAATTCAAAGCAGAAGCTTACTTATTGGAAATAAATGAAGCGAAAGAAATTAGGCATGCACTACCTCAATCTGTAAACAATTTCATAAAGATTCATGGTACAAGGAAAGTAGCTACTGATATTGCTGTTCCTGAGGAAAACTTCTTTGAAATGTATAAATACTATCATGAAATTGGCAAGGCCTCTCAAATCAAATATGTTTTATTTGGTCACATTGGAAACTTTCATCTGCATTTCAATTTTTTACCCAGCAACAAAGATGAATTAGAAAAAGCTGAACGATATGTAGTTTTATTATGGAAGAAAGGAGTTGAACTAGGAGGAACGATAAGTGCTGAGCATGGAGTGGGAAAAAAATATTATGTTGAAAATGGCATTAAGAAACCTTTAATAAGCTTAATGTATAATGAAGAAACAATGCTAAAACTTATAGAATTGAAAAAAACAATAGACCCATATTTGATTCTTAATATTGGAAACATAATACCAGAGGAATATTTTAGATAAAAAATTATTTTGTTTTAGGAGTAGGTAATATTCCTCCTAAAAAGAAGACCACTAATATGTTTACAAATCCAGAGATTGTGATGAAAATTCCTTGTGGTATAGCGCCTATAAGACCGTGTGTAAAAGCGTAAAATCCAAATTCAACAAGTAAATAAAATACCATATTGATTTGAAGGATTAGATACGGATAAGCAGTATAGCCTCCTAATGCATTAGCCCATGGTTTCATAAAGAAAATTAAAAATCCTATCAAATTAAAAATGAATAAAATTAATGCAGCTCCTCCAACAATACGAAAATCAAGGTTGAATATCACAGCAATTGAAAATCCTAGCCACACAAATGAGAATAAAGCAGTAAGTAAAGCAAAAAGCTGTTGAATATTTACTGCGATTCCTTGATTTCCTAAAGGTGATTGGAAAATAAAGGAAAGCGAATTAAGGAATAAGGCTAAGAAAGCTATGAACGCATATATACTTAAAGTAAGCAATACTTTTTCTCCTGTCTCTATTCCTAAAAGCCAAAATCCTGTTAGTATTGCAGCAACAGAATATGCTCCAAAACCTAAAGTAACGGCACTTAGACCCATTATATAAAAATAAAAAATAAATTTATTTAAATTTAACCTAAAGCTTCTAAAAATATTTTTTCCAAATCTTTTTTTGTTACGTTTTTAGGAGATTGAGCTAATAATCTTTGTTGTTTTAATGTTCCCTCTACTAAAGCATCTAAATCTGCCTTAGTAAATCCTATATCTTTAAGATTAGTCGGAACATTTAAATCTTCTAAAAGTTTTATATAATATTCGAATAAAGATTCCCCTATTTCTTTTATACTTTCCACATCTTTACCTGTCAATATTCTTACAACTTCTTTGAATTTTCCAAAATTATATGATGCTACATATCTAAATGCATATGCTGCAGGGATAGCAGTTGAAATTCCATGAGGTGCTATAGGATAACCGAATTCATAATCTTGAGGATAGTAATTCCTTACCATACCTGCTATAGGATAGGCCATTGAATGTGGTATATGCACGCCGACATGGCCAAATCCTATACCAGCGATGCTTGCACCTAACATCATATAGTATCTTGCTTCTAAATCATAAGGATCCCCAAAAGCCCTTCTAAGATATTTATGAACCCATTCAATTGCTTGTTTAGCGAGCATATCACCTAAAGGTGTAGCCCCTGCATAAACAGGCCTTTCAGCAGGATTTTTTATTGCTGGCTTAGCAGTATAAGGTCTCGAAGTAAAAGATTCAATAGCATGATTTAATACATCCAAGCCAGAAGAAGCTGTAACCATAGGAGGCAGGCTAACAGTGGTGAAAGGATCAATTAGCGCTACAGTAGGTCTCATATAAGGATTACTAATGCCTGTTTTAACTCTCAAATGCTTAACATCTACGACTGCAACAGCTGTTCCCTCACTTCCAGTCCCGGCTGTGGTGGGTATAGCGATCAACGGCTTTAATGGTCCAGGCGGCAACATCCCTTTTCCAACAGGCTTATTGATGTAATCTTCTATCGGTCTTGGATATGTATGAAGAAGATTTAAAACTTTAGCAGTATCAATTGTAGAACCTCCTCCCAATGCAACGAAACCGTCTATATCTTTATCTTTAATCTCTTTATAAGCCTCAATTAATTCTTCATCCTCAGGCTCTATTCTAACTCTTGTAGTTGTTTCAACATGAATTCCTTCATTTTCTAACGAATATTTTATTTCTTCATATAGTTTGCTTTCAACAAGCTTTTTGCCTACTACTATTAAAACTCTCTTAAGACCAAGTCTTTTTGCTTCAAATCCAACTTCTTTACTAACTCCGAATCCAAATTTAATAGTTTGTGGTAAAGATAGAACGAAAACAGGGTCGTTCGCTAAAGAGTAGGTTATATATGGATTTGTTGACATCGATTCAATAATGTTTATATACTTATAAAGGTTTCTTATGTCATGAGCGTTGTAAAAAAGATATTCTTGTTTGATTTTGGATGGCTTGCAGGCGATGGCGGATGGTTTCTACCAGGCTGGGGAGCAGTAACTTATAGCCAAAAAACACCCGAGCGAGCTTGGGTAGAAATTCCAGTAACGGGAGTACTATTGGATACCGATATAGGTTATATTGTATTCGATACAGGTGTAGCACCTAACGCATGGCAAACGCATACAAAAGCTGTAATGGAAGCATTTCCTTTAATAAAATTCAATGATAACAATAGAATTGAAAGACAGCTAGCTAATTTGAATTTAAAACCAAGCGATGTCGCATATATTATACATTCACATCTACATTTTGATCATGTAGGTCAAACAAACGTATTCAAAGACCATAAAACCCCAATAATTGTGCATAAGAAAGAATTGCAATCTGCATTAATGCTATTATGGATGGGAAAAGAAGGTGCATATCAATCAGCTAACTTAAATGAATTAAAAGGAGCTAACTGGTTTATTGTTGATCTTCCTGCATTTGAATTAGCTGAAGGAATTAGATTGTATTTCTCAGGAGGACATACAAGCGGTCATATGGTTCTTAGTGTTAAAACAAAGAATGGAAACACTTACTTCTTTACAGGAGATCATATACATCTACCAAGAGAATTGGAAATCGAATCAAAAGGATGGCTCCTTGCTGATTATGATGAATGGCTAACCTTTGTAAAACAGCTTAAGCTTTGGGAAAGAGCCAATAATGCAAAGATAATTATTTGCCACGATCCAGATTTCTGGAAGAAATATCCTTCTATTCCTAAATATTTAGAATAAATTTATTTTTTTCTATATATAAAGAAAATTAAAATAGATATCACTATAAGATATATTCCAATTATTAAAAATAAATTTATGAAAAAATATGACAATATATAAATTCCAATAAAAAATAATGTAATGCCCCATATCAAATAATAAAGTAGATCCTTTGTAGTGCTACCTATTAAAATAATTGTTACTGAAATAATCATTAAGAAATAACCTAAGAATTCAATAATATTGAAAGTTCTCAGACCAAGACCGTATATTATCATCAGAAAGCCGAGTGCCAAAAAGAAAAAAAGGTAAGTATATCTTTGATCAATCATTGTAATTTCTCTCCGCAATTTGAACAGAATTTTTGTCCTTGTGTATAACTAGCTCCACATTTAGGACATTTCAATTCTTGAGCAATTCTAACACCGCATTCGGGACAGAATTTAGCTCCTGCAGGAACAATATGCCCATTAGGACATTTCGTCATTTGTTGTTGCAAAGGCTTTCCGCAATTTGAACAGAATTTAGCTCCTTGTTGGTTGCTAGCACCACAATATGGACATGCTATTAGAACTTGTGTTTGTGGTTGTTGGAATAATGGAGGAATTATTGCAACACCTGTTGCAACTCCTGCACCTGGACTTTTGCTCAATTCTTCAGCTGCTTTCTGAACAGTTTGCATTCTTAAAACTTCTGAAGCGCTCACTCCTGATTGAAGAAAGAAAATTCTATCCCTCCATTCGGGAGTCGTATCAATACCTTCAAATTTTACATCTATTAATTCTAAGCCTATTCTCTTGAAAGCAGCTAAGAGCATATTTTTTGCTAAAAAACTAGTCTCATCAAGCTTGTTATAAACATCTCTTAAGCTATATTTGCTTATTCCTTCGATGAAATTTTGATTGAAATAACCTCTTAAAAATTCTTGAAGTTTAACTGTATCATATACCGCTTGACCTCCTACAACTTCATTTACGAAAAGATTTGGATCTTCAATTCTAAACCAGAAGCTTCCATGGAACATTAGAGGAGCTAATTCAATTGTTTGAGCTTGGCCTCCAAATTTTCCTTGGAATTGCTTTAAAGATACGAATATCACTGTAGCTGTGAAAGGAACTTTTTCATAACCTGCAATTCTCGCTAATACTTTTGTAAGTAAAGGTAAATTCGCAGTCGTAATTGTATGCCTTCCAGCCCTGAATATATCATAAACCTTCCCATCCCTATAAAAAACAGCGGCTTCAAATTCCTTGACGATTAGCTGACTACCCCATTCAATTGTATTAACAGGATATCTATAAACAATTTCTTTTTCGTCAGGATTAACCCATTCAATTACTTTAGGCATTTTTCTCACCTATACCATGAATAAACTTATTCCTCTCATCAATCTTCTCTTCCAAATCCTCTAATAAAGATATGATTTTTCTCATTTCTCCTTTTATCGAATTTGCATCCAAGATCTTATTGTTTAGCTCTTTAGTTTCATTCTTTATCTTTTCTGCTGAATCTATTAAAGATAAATCATACTTAGTTATTTGATCCAACTCTTCTTCTCTTATTTTAATGATATCAAAAAATCCAGAATAGCCTGCTTCAGCTTTATCTATCTTTTGCCATATTTTATCGAACATAAAACGAATATTATCATATAACATGCGTAAATCTTTATCCTTGCTTATTGTTTCTAGGTTGCTAATAGAAAAGCTTTCGAAATTTTCTTTGCCCTCTCTTATTAAAGCAGAAACTTTCATCCTTATTAAACGATCACTTTCTCTTCTCAGTTCCTTTTGTTTATATCCTCGATATCCTGGAACATAAGATACAATTCTTTCAACTAAACTCATTCTTCACTCTTTTTAAAAATTGAAGATATATTAAATTTAACTAAAGGTCTTGTTCCTGCAATAACATTTCCAGAAGATTTATCAATCGCAACGAAATATTCTTTTTTATCCCAATTATACTTAACCACTACTATAGGAACGTATATGAGCTCTGGACTTCCTACAATGTTAGCGTTTACATTGAAAGTCACTATGTTTGAATATCGCTTCTTTACATGCTCCAATGCCTTGCTAATTGCTATTGACGAAGCTTCTTTCTCATCTAATTCTACTGAAAGCATGTTAGGAACATATTTCAAAGGTTGTTTAGAGCTTAAAGGTAATTTGTATTTCTCTAAATCTGGCTGAAACTCTGAATTTGCTCTTGCTATTATAGGAACTTCATATGTTTCAGCAATTTGAAATCTTTGCCTTATTTGTCTAGTTATTACTTGCTTACCTATCGTCTCTGTAACATATCTTAGAGTCTCTACATAACCATTCAAGCTAACAACGATATGCCAAATTGGTACATAATTATCTTGAACAACTCTCATGTTTGCGCTTTTTGCAGCTCCTCTTGTTACGAAAATACCTTTAGCTATGAAATCTTCTGCAATTTTAAATGCATCTATATCTGAAGCATTCAATATGCCTATTTGAGGTATTGGTTTTGAAGCATCTGCGTTATTCACAAATCCACAATATTCGCAAATTATCAGCCAAGGTAATGTTTCACCACCAATATTTAAAGGAGCTCCACAATTTTGACATTTCTCTAATTTAATTCTTTGAGGTGCTTGAGTTTGTTGTTCAGCTTGAGCTTTCTCTTCTTCCTTCTTCTTTATATTCTCTAAATTGAGCTTTTCTTTATAGGGAACAAATTTTGATTTATCAGGAAATGCTTCATACAAAGTTTCATCAAGGAAAGGTATTATTTCATCCTCAATATAACCTTGAACGATTAAATCATCATTCTCACTAGATAAAACAACTGTACCTTTTTTGAAGAGACCCTTTTTCCAATGAACTATGCTCGTGATCTTGCTCGTTTCTAATTCTGTTTTATAACCGTTTTGAGCAAGCTTATCTGCTAAAATTTTAGCTACATAAGCATGATCAATTCCTACTCCTTGATATCTTACCACATGCTTTATTAAACTAAAAAGATTTAAATTTTGAGCTTAAATGTTCTTCAAATATTCACTGAAATATTTTTCTAATTTAACTAATTTTGGAGAAATAACAAATATACAATATGGATTATATGGATTTTTATCATAATAATCTATATGGTAATCTTCTGCTCTATAAAAAGCTTTTAATTCTTTTAATTCTGTTACTATAGGCTTTTTATATATTTTCTCAGCTTCTTTAATTTCTTCTTCAGCAATCTTCTTTTGTTCCTCATTCGTATAAAGGATAATTGAACGATATTGCGTACCTATATCATTTCCTTGCCTATTAAGAGTTGTAGGATCATGAATGCTGAAGAATATTTTAAGCAGTTCCCTATAAGATATTACATTCGGATCGAAAGTTATTCTTACTACTTCAGCATGACCAGTTTCTCCTGTGCAAACCTCTTCATATGTAGGATTTTCTTTCCAACCTCCTGCATAACCAGGTTCAACTTTGATAACTCCTTTAATCCTCTTAAAGACAGCTTCAGTGCACCAAAAACATCCACCTCCTAAAACTGCGATTTCAAGGTTCTCATTTTGCATAGGTATATTTATTTCACAAAATTTATTTAATTTCAAGAAATGAATTTTAAAAAAATAATATCTTACACATGTTTCTTGGGAATTGCATCATTCATAATTACTGTTGCCTTATCAACATATTATAACCCATGGTTTAGTATATTTAAAAATGCTTTCAGCGATTTAGGAGCACCTTCAGCAAATCTTCCTTGGATATATAACTACGGTTTAATCGTTACTTCAATATTCATAATCCTCTATTCTATCTTCATAATTTTATCAGCAAGCAATAAACTCGAAGTTATAAGCGGGGCTTTCTTCTTTGTAGCAGGCATATTTCTTTCTTTAATTGGCATATATCCTGCAGGAACCAGACCTCATGTTTTCGTTTCAACTTATTTTTTTATACAAAGCGATATTGCAATATTAAGCTGGAGCCTTGGAATTCTAAATAAAAACAGAAAAATCGGCTTAGTATTCTTGATAATAGCTATAGTTTCTCCTTTAATAGGCTTCATCATTGAATGGCCTTCTGTAGCATTACAAGAAAGTTTCGGGATAATCATAATAACTATTTGGGCAATAACAGTCTTTTTTATTTATAAATGAAAAGTATGAACATAATAAAACATGTTAAAAATTCGCAATTTAAAATAAAATAAAATTTTGATCTTTATTCATTTATATGAAAGAAGTCAATTGGGATTCTGAAGGCCCTTATTTCGAAGATCTAGAAATAGGTATGAAAATTAAATCTTGGCCTAGAAGAACATTAAGCAATATTGATAATTTATTTTGGCTTTCGCTTAGTGGTGATCAAACAGCGATATATACTGATGAGAATTTTGCAAGGAGTCTAAGATATAAAGAGAGACCGATCAACAATAATTACTTAATAAATTTAGTCTTAGGGATGAGCATTAAAGATACTAGCAAGAACAGTTTAGCTTTAGTGAATATAGATTATGCAAAAGTACTTAAACCTGTTTATAGCGGCGAAACTATTGAAGTTGAATCAGAAGTTATCGAGAAGAGAGAATCGAAAACTCGAAAAGAAGTAGGAATCGTGACATGGATACATAGAGGTCTTAATGAAAGAGGAGAAATCGTTGTTGAAATAAGGAGAACAAACCTCGTATATAAGAAAATGTACTCACCTTTTAAAAATGAATGAAGAATTTGGTTATTTAGGTAAGTTCTTTGAAGATTTAAAGGTAGGTGAAATAATAGTTCATAAGTATGGTCGTACTGTAACGTATGATTTAAATTTATTATTTACTAACTTTTTGCTAAACGACTCTCCTTTGCATTCAGATTCGAATTACATGGAAAAGACCGAGTTTAAACAAATTCTTTTGTTATCTAGTATGACATTAGCTGTTGCAATAGGTATTGCATCGCTCGATTTCAAGAATATAGTATGGGATGAAGGAATTTATAATGTAAAGTTTTTGAAACCAGTTTTCAACGGTGATACTTTAAGAGTCATCACAGAAATAATGGAATTAAGAGAGCATGAAGAAAGAAAAGAACTAGGAATCGTAAAACTAAAGCATGAAGTATACAAAAATGGATATGAAGAAAAAGTATGTGAATTTGAAAGAGTTATTTGGTTATTAAAGAAAGAATATTTCAAATGAAATGAAAATTTACAGATGCCTTTTATTCACCCCTGCAAATGATCAAAAGAAAATCATTAAACTAAAGGAGATTAGAGTTGATGCGGTCATATTAGATTTGGAAGACTCCGTGCCTATTCAAGAAAAAGAGAAGGGTAGAAAAAACGTGTTAGAATTAATGAATACAATAAAGGGTAATAAAGCAATAGGAGTAAGGATTAATTCTTTTGAAAGCAAAATGTGGCTTAAAGACATCTTGCAAATTGTAGAAGCAAATCCAGATTTCATAATGATACCAAAAGTGAAAAATGAAAAAGAAATAGAAGTAATTTCAAAGACACTTAAATCCTTGAATTCTCAAATTCCTTTAATTGCAAGCATTGAAGACGGAGAAGGACTATCAAGAGTCTTTAAGATAGCTAAGTCATGCGATGAAATCATAGCATTGATGTTTGGTAAAATCGATTTCAATGCAAGCATAGGAGGTGAAGAGGGAAATTTCGCAGAAATGTTAGCAAGAGCTTTAGTTAGCATAGCAGCTTCGACAAATAACTTACAAGCAATCGACTCTCCATGCATAGATTTAAAAGATTTAAAAAAGCTCGAAGAGGAAGCAAGAATTGCGAAATCGATGGGATATACAGGCAAAACTGCAATACATCCTTCTCAAATTGAAATAATAAATAAAATCTTCACACCTTCAAAATCTGAATATGAAAACGCTTTAAAAATTATTGAAGTTTATGAAAAAGCTAAAAGAGAAAATCTAGGAGCAATAAGATTCGAGGACAAGATGATTGATGAAGCCGTTGTAAAACATGCAAAAAGAATTGTAGGTTTATACGAAAATGTAATGAAACTTCAAGAAAATTGAATTATAGATATTCCCAGATGCCTTTTCCTTTATAACTATAAACTACAGTTTTGTAAGTCATGACATACTCTATAGCATAACCTATTCCTTCTCTACCTATTCCTGAATCCTTTCTACCTCCAAATGGGAAATATCCTATTCCGTGTCTAGGATAATCATTTATATATATTGTTCCAACTTCAAGATATCTGATCAATTTTCTTATCTTATTGATATCATTACCGAATATAGCAGCATCTAAGCCATATCTTCTTCCATTCGATAGCTCTATGGCTTGTTCAAGATCTTTGATTTCAACAAGTAGAGCTACTGAAGCAAAGACTTCTTTATTATAAAGATACATGTTCTTTACATTCTCAGGCGTAGCTTCGATTAATGTTGGTTTTATATAATTTTTTTCACGTTCACCTCCAAATAATAATTTGCCTCCTTTGCTAACAGCATCCTCGATACCTTTCATTAATTCAATAGCAGTATCTTCGCTTATCAATGGCCCCATGCTCGTTGTTGGATCTCTTGGATCACCCACTTTTACTTTTTTCAGCTCTTCTATAAGATTCAATTTAAGCTGTTCATAAATCGGAGATTCGGCCAAAACAAGTTTTATCGAATCGCATCTTTGCCCTGAGTAGCTCGTTATACCTATAGCGATTCTTGAAGCTGCATAAACAGGATCAGCATCCTCTAAGACAATAGCAGGATCGCCCCCACCAAGCTCCATTATAAAACTTTTTATTCCGCTCTTTTTGATAACTTTCTCTCCTGTCTCCGAACTACCTGTAAGCGATATGACTGCTATTCTTCTATCATTTAAATATCTCTCAATTTCACTACCTGAAAGAGGTAAAACTGAAAATGCTTCTTTTGGAAATCCTGCAAGCTCTAAAATTCTAGCAAGCATCAATGCAGGCAAGGGTGTTGAAAGAGATGGTTTAAGAAGAATAGCATTAGCAGAGACTGCTGAGTATGCTAACTTATTGACGGCATCGAATAATGGATAATTGAAGGGTGTAATAGCTAGCACAACACCATAAGGTTCTCTTCTAACAATTGCTTCGCTTTCAAGACTTTCAGAACTCCAATCTCCAGGCACATACTCACCATACATTCTTCTTACATCCATATCTGTTCTCCTTAACCTTTCAATTGAAGCATTTATTTCTCCATTAGCTGCAACCCTTGTTTTTCCATTTCCTAATACTAGAACATTTACGAAATCTTCTCTATATTCTTCTAATAAGTCAGCAACCTTATTAAATATCCTAAGTCTTTTCTCTCCTGGTGTATCTCTAATAACCCATCTACCCTTATTATATGCGATTTCTATTGCTCTATTTACATCTTCTTCTTTTAATCGCGTAACCTTAGCAATAGTACTAAGGTCTATTGGACTTTTAACTTCAAAGAATTCTTCGCTGATCTTCCAATTCCCAGCAATATATGTTTTAAAAAGAGGAGTGCCATCTTTCTCTTCGTATATATGCTTAAAAATTTCAGAGCTTATTTCTAATTTCACAGGATCTTTAACCATAGCTTTTTAATCTGAAAAATTGTATATGAATTTACGGTTTTATTCTTTCATAAAGAAAGAAATCATCTCATATCCTGAACTATACTTTCCTTTCCTCCCATATATTACAAGAATTCTATCATTAACAATTTCATATTCTTCTTTCATCTCTACTTCTTTTATCTTACAATTTGAAGGGAAGTTCCAATAAGCGACGTAATCATATTCGATAATTTCAGGCTCGTATTCATTTTCATAAACATTGAGGCCTTCTTTTAGCATTACTTCAAAACCTATTAGAAATACTAAATATGGTCTATCATGTGAACCTCTAAAGCCTAAGTCAACCATCAAAACATTAGCTTCACATTTATGGCCATTAACTCTTATTCTTTCTTGATTTAAGAAATTTTGCATATTATAATAAACTCTATTCATTTCTTCTTCAAACTTTGCTTCATCTTTGATTAAATTATGATAATAGAGTTTAGGATCGATGTAATCAAAAATTAAATAATATACTATAAATCCCTTTGAGACGTTGAAAAAAGCTTGGGCATAAATTGGTTTTACTTCTTCACTCATAATTAATAATTCACGAATCCCCTAAAAAGCGAAAATAATCGGTATTATAATGGGAATCAATAATGTAAGTATGAAACCACTAGCTATGGAGGGAATTGAATATTCTTTGCCCAATCTTGATATGAAAACAGGCAAAGTATCATCCATAGATGTCGCGCCTCCTATACTTATCAGAGAACTAGGATTTCCCTTTATGAATGGAACGATTATAAACGTGAATTGTTCTCTTAAGAAATTAGATAAAAATGCGAGATTTCCTATAAAAGAGCCTTCATAACTAGCTAATAATGGACCTATATAAGTATACCATCCCATGCCTAGACAAATCGATAAAGAAGCTTTAATATCAATACCAAATAGAAAAGAGTTCAAGGTACCTGCGCAAATAGCGCCTATTATTGCTGCAATGCATGTAAGAAATGTTACTTTAGCACTTTTCTTTAAGAGCTCAATTGAAAATAATTTTCCTACAGAGATTCCAGCAGCGACAGCTAGTATAAGAAGTTCATAACTTATTAAAGTGCGATAAGGAATTTCTTTTGGAAGGAATTGACCTAATATCCATCCAGCTATAATAGCAAATATAAAGCTTATCTTTGTTTCAGATTTGCTTACTTTTAGCTCTGCCATTCTCCTATCAAGAAGCAAACCTATTGTAAACGTTATTAAAATCGTGATTAAAGCATAGGCTATAGATAAAGATATTAATTTCAAAACTTCAAAACTAGAACTAATCGATGATGAAGCCCATGAAGATATTGTAATTATTAAAATTATTACAATCGGAACTAAAGCATTATCATAACTTTTATTCAGTAATTTACCCATAACTAAGGATATTAGAAACAAAGTGAGAAAAGCAATTGCTAACAGATCCATTATTCTAAATATCTAAGCTCTTAATTTAAATACAAGATGCTTCACTGTAAATTTGAATGGTTAAAGATAAAGACATATGGAATGTGCTTGAAAAGATAAGGGATCCTGAATTAGGAGTAAGCATAGTTAAAATGGGCATGATAAAGAAAGTAGAATTGAAAGGTGATAAAGTCTTCATTGAATGCGAGCTAACAACTCCTGCATGTCCTTTGAAAAAGGAAATTGAAGATAACATAAGAAGTGAATTATCAAAGATAGAAGGAATAAGAGATGTTGAGATCAAAACGTCAGCTAAAGTTCTTCCATCGAGAAGAATATTACCTGAAGATATTCTTCCTGGTGTCAAAAATATTATCGCAATAGGAAGCGGTAAAGGTGGGGTAGGAAAGTCTACAGTATCAGCGAATCTGGCTATTGCACTTGCAAAAAGTGGAGCGAAAGTAGGATTGCTAGATGGAGATATTTATGGGCCAAGCATACCTAGAATGCTTGGTGTTAAAGAACCTGTAAGAACAGATGGTAAAAAGTTGATTCCACCAGAAGTTTTTGATATAAAAGTTATATCGATTGGATTTTTCATAACTGAGGATACTCCTTTAATTTGGCGTGGTCCAATAATATCAGGTGCATTAAGGCAACTATTCACAGATGTAGATTGGGGTGAATTAGATTATTTAATCGTAGATCTTCCTCCTGGAACAGGCGATATACCACTTACTCTTGCACAAACTTTACCAAATGCACATGGAGTTATCGTTACAACGCCTCAACCTGCAGCATATAGCATAGCTATGAAAGCATTGATGATGTTTAAAAAACTAAATCTTAACGTTATAGGAGTAATAGAAAACATGAGTTATTTCATATGTCCTCATTGCAAAGGAAGAGTTGAAATATTTGGTTCTGGAGGTGGGAAAGAACTCGCTGAAAAGCTTAACGTAAGCTTCTTAGGTAGCATACCTCTTGATCCTGAAGTTAGATTGTCATGCGATGAAGGAATTCCAATAGTTATATCAAATCCTAATAGCGAAGCCTCAAAAGCTTATTTTGAGGTAGCAAGAAGACTCGCAGGAAAGCTTAGCATGATATCTTTCAAATTATTGAGATCATAATTTTTTACACTTCATAAAATACCAAACTCCAGCTTTTCTTGAGCTTATAATTTCAAAACCTGCTTTGCTTAGAAGCTCATCATATTCTTTTTCGTTAAGAGGATTAACAGACCACCAATTTGAAAGGATATTGCTTAGTATGCCTCCTTTGCATAAGCTGGTCAAAAATAATTTTCCATCTTTTTTCAATATTCTTCGAATTTCTCTTAATGCTTCTTCTTTATTTTTCAATAAATGTAATACGAAAAGCATCGCAACTCCTTCAAAGCTCTCATTTTTGAAAGGCAACTTAGATACATCGCCTCTTATTGCATCTACGCTTTTTCTTTTCTTTTTCAATACCTTCAAAAATTTCGATGAAATATCTAGCGCTATGTAATTCGAGACATTCAAGAAGTCCCTTAATTTTCCTGTACCAGCACCTAAATCAATCACTGAATTTGAATTAAGAAATTTTGCAACCTCCTTCATGATGGAGCTATATCTCATCCTTGCTGATATGAGCATACCTATGGGAGCCCATATATTTTCGTAGAAAGGTGCTAGCGTTTCGAGCAAATCATGCGTTTCTTTACTCTCCATGAGATAAAATTATATCCCAAATATTCAATGCAAGATCATCTTTTTTCATTTTAGGAATATTCCAAACTTTTCTATTTCTTAAATTTATAATTATAACTTCATTATAATCGCTTGAAAATCCAATGTCTTTTCTAGAAATATCGTTAATAACTAAAAAATCACAAAATTCATATCCTTTAATCAACAAATCCAAGTCTTTGTTCAAGCCATATTCTGCCTTAAACGCTATTAATTTAGTTTTTGGAGAAATCTCTTTTACAAATTTTATTATCTTTTTGGTCGGTATCAACTCTACAATTAGCTTATCAATAGCTTTACTTTCGATTTTTCCTTCAAATTGATTTAAAGGCTTGAAATCGACTACTGCAGCTGTAGAGACGAAATATTCTATATCATTATTCCTAAGTAGATCTTCGATTTTGCTTAGCATAACTTCTGAGGTTTCCGCATATATGTTATGTAAGAAATTTGGGGCTTCGATCTTCATATCTCCGTGAATAAGATAAACATCTGCTCCTTTGAACCATGCAACTTTAGCCATTGCAATTCCCATCTTTCCTGAACTTGCATTGGTTAAGAACCTTACCGAGTCGAGATATTCTCTTGTAGCACCTGCAGTGACAATTACTTTCTTTTTACTTAAAGGTTTCTTGCTTAAGACATGCACTACAGAGTAAAATATTTCTTCTTCACTTGCTAACTTAGCCTTTCCTTCTTCAATTCTAGGTTCAACAAAGTTAATGCCTTGTTTTTTAAGCTTTTCAATATTCTCTATTAATATGCGATTTTCATACATTGGTTCATGCATCGCAGGTGCTATTAAAATCGGTATTCCTTTGCCTAAGGCAACAGAAACAACCAAGGTAACTGGCGTATCAGAAATCCCATTAGCAATCTTGCTTATTGTATTTGCTGTAGCAGGCGCAACTAAAATGAGATCTATTTCATATTCTTTAAACAAACTTGTATGCTCAACTTTTCCAGTTATTTCATAAACAGGTTTATTTCCTGTAGCATATTCGAAAAGATAAGGGCTTATTAACTTCGCAGCATCATAACTCAAAACAGGAATTACGTTTGCTCCATGCTTTATTAAATATCTAGCAATATCTATAGCTTTATATAGTGAAACGCTTGAAGTTACACAATGTATTATATTTTTATTCTTCAACATATTGCTTAACTTTCCTCTTATTTCTTCAACCACGTTAGAATAATAGCGAACTTAACTTAATAAGAAATATTATAAGTATGTTTAATTTTAACAAATTATGGAAATAAATCGAGCAAGAATCCTTTTAATAATAGGTGGCCTTTTCATAATTGCTTCATTAGCATATCCCTTCTACGGTGAACCAAGATTGTTATATCTCGATGATATAATAGGAAATTATGTATTCGTAATACTTCTAATAGGCTTCCTTTGTATGATCTCGCCCATGATACTTGAAATTTCCTTTATCAAAAAAAGCGGAAAAATAGGCAATTTTCTTCTTTATTTCACTTTTTCAGTAATCTTAGCCACCTTTGCTGTTAGAGTTTTTTCACCAGTTCCTATATATTCGATATTTTCCATTCTTAAAAGCGGTTTCTTCGTTTACATCATAGGAGTTTTACTTGTTTTCCTTTCTTCTTCGTTGTTATTGAGAGATTGATTAACAAAATTATTATTTTTCCTAAATATTTCCTTCGTAAATAAAAGGGAAAGAAGTAATAAAAAGAATAAAGAAGAAGTGATGTAAAAGATTAGCTCATAAGCAAAACGTGAAGGTATGTTAATCGCAATAGGACCATATTTAATGGAATCTTGGAATTGACTCATTATAGTCCCTGCAATAGCTGGCCCCCATGCAGAACCAAGATTTCTGAAAACTGTATTTAAACCTGTAGCTATTCCTAAATTCTTTCTATCTACTGAAAATATAACTATGTTTATCAATGAGACGTTGAGTAAGGTTGAACCTATAGCTGTGAACACAAGAGTTGAAATTAAACTTGGGATGCTGATAAAAGCAGAATATGAAAGTAGTAGAAGACCGATTGCAGATATACTAGAACCAATAAGCGACATTAATTTCGCGCCTAGTTTGAAGAGATTTCTACCAGCTACAGGTGCAACTATTAATTGCACTATAGCATTTGGCGTCATGAATAATCCTGTATCTAATATGCCCAGAGCATATCCATAAGGTTGGGGCATTTGAAATATATATGTTATTGCTTGGGACATCAATTGGAAAACAAATCCAGCTAAAAATATCCCAAAATTAGCTATTAGAATGTTTTTGTTCGATAACAAATAAGTAGGGATAATTGGATTACTTGTTCTCCTTTCATGCAATGCGAAAATGATTAAAAATGATAAAGAGATAAGGAAAAGAACTATGACTTCGAAATTGCTCCAGCCTAAATTTGGAGCTTCTGAAACTCCAATAATTCCTGCCATGAGTATGATCGAAAGGAAAATTGCGCCTAGCCAATCTATTTTTTGAGGATTCCTGTATCTACTTTCCCTAATAAATATAAAGGCAACAATATCTAGTGCTATGATGAAAGGAATAACTGTGTGATAAGTAGCTTGCCAACCATAATATTGACTTATGTAAGCTCCTAATGGCAATGATATGAGAACACCAACACCAAACATAGCACTAATTATACCCTGTACTTGAGGAATCATTCTCGGAGGAAATTCTTCTCTTACTATAGAGAAAGCCAATGGCATCATTGCTCCTCCAATTCCTTGTATCGCTCTTGAAATTAGGAGAATTGTAAAATTATTTGCAAAGCCTGTAGATATTGCACCTAAAGTATATATCAACATTGCAATCATGAGTATTTTCTTTTTTCCATATACGTCACCAAGTTTTCCAAAAATTGCAGCAGAAACAGTTGAAAAAGCTAGAAACAATGATAATATCCAAGCCACTTCTGCTTCGGTAACTCCAAATTCTTTTTGAATAGTTGGAAGAGAAGGTATTAACATTGCTTCAGTATACATTACTAAAAGAGGAATTGATGCAAGAATTATAGCTGTCCTATAAGCGTATTTGAGATCGTAAATTTCGTTATCTTGAGTGAAATTCATTGAAGATAATTACTTCCAAACCTTCTTAAAAATCGTTTTTTTTCGATTTAAGAAAATAATTAAAATTTTTGATATGTGTTAATTGAAATTAAACTATTCTACTTTATAGTATATTCTTCTATTGGTTTTTCCCTTATTTTCCATTTTAAGCAAAACTATTTTCCCGATTTCTTTAAGCCTTGATACATGGCATCCTCCATCCGCTTGTATATCGATACCTTCTATTTCAACTATTCTTAATGTATCGATATTTGGAGGTTGTGCTTCGGCTAATTTGACTAAGCCGGGAATCTTAAGAGCTTCTTCTCTTTTTAGGAAGTATATCTTAATTTGTGCATCTTTTTCGATTAGGCGATTAGCTTCTTCTATCACTGATTCTATTAAGGCTCTATCAAAACTTTCCAAACTGAAATCAATCCTAGATTTATCGAAATCTATTTGATTTCCAGTAATTTTCGCTCCTAACTTGTTATAGAAAATAGCACTCAACAAATGTGCTGCAGTATGCATGCGCATAAGCATTCTTCTCCTTTCCCAGTCTATGATACCATGAACCAAATCGTTAAATTGCAGACCTTTTTCATTCAAAACATGAATTATTCTATTACCTTCTTTTAAAACTTCAAGTACTTGATATTTCTTCTCATCTTTTATAAGATAGCCAGTATCATGAGCAACGCCACCGCTACGTGGATAGAAAGCGGTTTTATCTAATTCAACCTTATTTTCTTCAACGAAAATTACTTTAGCATCGAATTCTCTTATGCTGCAATCTTTTAAGTAAAGCGCCTCGCTCATAAATAGTTATCATTTTGCGAGTTTAAATTTTCAAAACATAAAGTCCTATATTTTCATCAAATACCCTTTGACCAATGTTTGTCGTTTCTTCAATTACTAATTCGATAAAAGGATTAACTCTTCCTTTGATTAAATGTCCACCTAATGTAGTCATATCTTTTCTAGAAAGAACAACATGAACATGAACAAATGGCTCACCATCTTTCAAAGATACATTTCCTTGCAAGCCAATTACTTCAAATTGTTCATTGTACTCTTTCTCTTCATACTTTTTTGTTTCATGATTGAAATAAGCAATTATGCATGATCAAAACCTCCTATTCCTTGTAAAAAAGCTGTTTTAACATTGTTCGTTTTACAAATTTCTACAATCTTATCATGTAAGATATCGCCCTTATTCAATTTGAATAACCTAGCCATATAAGCAAGAAATATTTAAAATATTTTAAACTATTCTTGTGATTTAAATAACCATTTTTCGCTCCAATCCCTAATGTCTTTCACTACAATTGTTAGCTCTCTTCCTTTTTCTGTTAAAGAATATATTTTTCTCTTCTTTTTCTCTTCTACTTTAACTAATTCTTCTTTGCACAATTCTCTTAGTGCTTTAGATAATGTCCTTGAACTTATGCCCTTCATGGACCACAGCAATTCATTAAAACTCTTTGAACCACTTAGCAATCTATCTATTATAACCAATCTCCATGGCTTTCCCAATATTTTCCAAGCCTTTGTTATTGGACACTCAGACACAATCTATTTAGGAAATAAACAGATAAATTTAAATACTTTACTTAGTAAATTTATGAAGTAAAGTATGGACTTGAATATTTTGTTGGATCCTGTAAGAAATCCATTGTTGCTTGGCATTGCAGCAATAATCATAAGAGTATTCGTAGGTGCTTTGATGATAATACACGGTTATCCAAAGTTATTCGGTCCTTCTAGAAAAATGATGAGAGATAACATGAAGCAATTAGGAATTCCAGGATTCCTCTTCGATATTGCGGGGCTTCTCGAATTCATAGGAGGAATTGCTTTAATTTTTGGTTTCTTAACAAGGATTGCTGCTTTGCTTTTTGCTATAGAAATGATAGGAACAACAATCATATACATAACAAAGCTATACAATGTGCCTATACCTAGAGGCTACATAGAACCAATGTTCAAGGCTACGAAAGGATACATTGGAGGTTGGGAATTGGATACAGTAATTCTAGCAGCATCCATTGCAATATTGATAATAGGTCCAGGAATTTTCTCAATCGATTACATAATTTTCTAAATTTTTTAATTTCTTTTTTCCGGTCTCCCACTCATCGATCCCAACTGGGTACTCATGGGAGAGATCCTGCCTTCACTATTATTTATTTTAAAACTTCTACTTTTTATTGTTTTTGATTAATTAATCATGTGGAAATTGAAGGAAATATCATCGATGTATTTGAAGAAAAGATATTTACTGGAAGGATAGAAGTTGAAAGAAATAGAATTAAAAAGATAACTAAGATAAATAAAGAATTAAAAGAATTCATAACCCCTGGCTTTGTAGATGCTCATATTCATATCGAAAGTAGCTTGCTTTGTCCTAGCAGATTTGCAGAAGTTGTAGTACCTCACGGAACTATAGCAACAGTATCTGATCCTCATGAAATTGCTAACGTACTAGGAATTGAAGGAATAAAATATATGATAGAAGATGCGAAAGAAGTACCTTTGAAGATTTTTTATACAGCACCTTCTTGTGTTCCAGCAACGGCATTTGAAACTAATGGTGCAGAATTAGATGCAATAGCTTTGGAAGAAATATTCAAACTAGAGAGAATAGTTGCGTTGGGCGAAGTGATGGATTTTGAAGCCGTCATAAATCGTGATAAATATATCATGGATAAAATTCAGCTAGCAAAAAAATTAGGAAAGAAAATTGATGGTCATGCGCCTTTACTCAGAGGAGAAAATTTAGTAAAATATGTTTCTGCAGGAATTGAAACAGATCATGAATCAGTATATTACGAGGAAGCTCTTGAAAAAGCGAAGTTAGGAATGAAAATAATGATAAGAGAAGGATCTACAGCTAAAAATATGAATGAGCTAATAAGATTAGCCAAAGAAGATTATGAATGTTTTTTTGTTGGCGATGACGTAATCGTGACTGATCTTATAAAAGGGCATTTAGATTTGCTTTTGAAGAAAGCTGTTGAACTAGGATTGGATGAAATAAAAGCTTTAAAATGTGTAACTAAGAATCCTGTTTTGCATTATAATCTTCCTGTGGGTTTATTAAGAGAAGGAGATATAGCTGACTTTTTGGTATTAAATGATTTAAAGAATTTTAAAGTAGAAAAAGTCTTCATTGAAGGCGAATTGGTTGCGAAGAGTGATGAATGCTTATTCAAGACAAAACCTAAGATAACAGGAAATACAATAAAAGCAGAATTGCTAAAAGAAGATAGGTTAAAAATAAATGCAAAAGGTAAAGAAGCTTTAGTCAATGTTATTGGTGTAATAGAAGATCAAATCATAACTAAACACCTAACAGAAAAGATGGAAATAAATAATGGAGAGATTAAGCCTGATGTGAGCAAGGATATTCTCAAAATAGTTGTCGTTGAAAGATATGGATATGGAAACATAAGCTTGGGATTTATAAAAGGCTTTGGGTTGAAAAATTGTGCTATTGCATCATCGATTGCTCATGATTCACATAATATAATAGCTGTAGGAGATCGAGACGATTTAATATGTAAAGCAGTTAACATGCTAATTTTAAGAGGAGGTGGTTTATCATATTCAAGCGACGAAGAAGTAGATGTATTAGAATTACCTATTGCCGGCCTTATGAGTGCTGAAGAACCAGCACGTGTTTCAATGAAGCTAGAAAAATTGCATGAAAAGTTATACAAGAAAGGCAGCAAATTAAGAAATCCTTACATAACCTTATCTTTTATGAGTTTGCTTGTAATACCTGAGCTAAAAATAGGTGATAAAGGGCTTTTTGACGTTAATAACAAAAAATTTATTCCTCTAGTTAAAGAGGTCCGTAATAATTAAAACTTTTTATTTTTAATTTTAAATTAAAATAATCTTATTATGAAATTGAAATATCTAATTCTTTATTCTATTTTAATTCGTGAAGCTTTTTCTTTTTGGACAGGGCATCCATATGATTTTGAAATGTTCGCTAGAGTAGGTGAGCAATTAGCTAGAGGAGAGCCTCTTTATGTTTTCATATATCCTTATGAAGACATAAGCTTTTGGCCTCATGGCTATGTAGGATATGCATATCCTCCCCTTTTCGCATATTACTGCATGATTTCATACCTAATTTATAAATTTATTGGTTTAAATTTGCCTTTTTTATACTATTTTTTATTAAAGCAACCTATGATAATAGGAGATGTAGCATGCGGATATCTTATTTATAAAATAAATGTCAAATTTTTTAATAATAGTACAAAGCCTTTAGTCGCATGGCTTTTTAATCCTATAACGATCATATTTTCAAGCATATGGGGTATTCCTCATGCATTGGCTATATCATTTGTTTTGTTATATTTACTAAAGTACGAATTAAAATATAGCTTTATACTTATATTTTTAGCATTTTTAATTATAGGCTTACCTTTTATATATATAATTTCACTAACCATATTATTTTTGAATAATAAAAAGCATATCATGACTAGCCTTTTTATTTTTTTATTCATAGGAATTGTTTTTCCGCTCGTAACACTAATCCCATTTAAGCTTCAGGATCAAATAGGGAATATTTATTTAGCTGTCGTCGATGTCCTTTTTAAAAAATCGCTAGGCCAATTTAACGCATATATGATTTTTAATTATTTGTATTACCTCAATCCATATATTTTTTCTGATTTATTAATACTAGCTTCAAACACTCTGCCTTATATTTGGTTACCAATACTGATAATTTCTTTAGCATTATTGCGCCACTCCATTAAAAAAATCAATTATATTTCAATAGCAAATATTTTCCTACTCACGACATTGATTTTCCTAATATTTAGGGAAACAGTAAATGAGCAATATATACTGTATTTTATATCAATGTACTTAGCTTCTTATAAATTTATAGAGAATGATTCATTGAAAAAATTATTCTTGATAATTCAAATTAATACCTTTATGTTTATGTTTATTAATAATCCATTCTTTTTACGATTTATCACACCTTTAAATCAATTCTATTATATGTTTGATATAAGTTTAACTACTACTGAACCATTTAAGTTTGTTAGATTAACTATTATGACAATAGCTGGTACATTAAATACAATTTTATTAATATTTTACTTAAAAAAATTTATAAAATTAATTTATGGCGGTACTGGAGGTGCTGGAGACAAACCTCTTGAATAAATTTGCATAAAAGGTAATATATATGCGATTACTATTATTGCAACAGCTAGAATAACCCAAATTGATATTTTATCTAGAATTGTTGGATCGTTTGAATTGTGCTCAAAAAGCGAACCTGCATCCATCGCCATTCTAGGACCCTTTATGATGGAAAGACCAGCATTGAAAATAAATATGACACCTGATAACCATAGTATTATTCCTCCTATTGCAGCTGTTATTGCTAATGTTATCCAAATTTGAGGAGCTGCTCCACCATAGAGAATATCAGCAGTCCTTCTAGGCATGCCATATAAACCAGCGATGTGAAAAGCCAAGGAAAATATAGACATACCTATAAACCATAGATAAGGATGAACAAAAGCTAATCTTCTAAACATGACTGCTTTATTGAATAATGCAGGAATTATTACATAGCTCGATACCATAAAAGTCAGTGTAACAGCTGTAGCTACAGTTAGATGGAAATGACCAACAATCCAAGTTGTGTTATGAACTAAGGCATTAAGCGTATAGCTTGCATTAATAATTCCTCCTATACCGCCAAATGCAAAAAGTATCATCGAAAATGCTATACCTGCGAAAACACTATCTTTCCATGGAAGATGCTTAATCCAAGAAAATAGACCTTTTCCTCCTTTTTCTCTATAACTCTTCTCCATTGTAGCTAGCAATGTAAATGCAGTTAAGAAGCTTGGTATTGTTACCAAATAAGTTAAAGCGGATTGCATGAATTTATATTGATTTGCAATCCCAGGATCTACGAGTTGATGATGAACACCTACTGGCGTCGAGAAAAGTATGAATAAAATAAATGAGATTTTTGGAAGTCTTTCACTGTATAACTTTGTATTCAATAATTTAGGTATTAGGAAATACCACAAAGTAATAGCAGGCAATAACCAGAAATAAACTAAAGGATGACCGAAATACCAGAAATATGTCCTAGCTTCTAAAACATCTACAGGCATATTAGAAAGCGACATAGGTAAAAGATCCTTTATGATTTCTATCGCTAATCCAGGAGTAGCTTCAAGCCAAATGATTAATGTAGTTAAAACGCCGAAAGTTGCAATAGGTATTGATCCTTTATTCTTCATCCTCCATTTGATGAAAGCTAAGAAAATCGTTGCCGCGAAAACCCAAGTACCTAGTATTAATATCGTTGCACCCAAGTAAAATAAAGGATCAGCTTTCAAAGGAGGATAAAATGTATATAGCACACTAGATGTGCCACTTAATATCGCTAATGTGGTCATTAAAACTCCTATTACAGCTAGTCCTAATGCTAAATTCAATAAAATCTTGTTTAAATTAACATTAAGTTCTCTTGATATTACGAAAGTAGCTATTGCCATTATGAAGAATGCTGTCCAAACTATAGCTAGACTAACACCATGAGCTGTTAAGCTAAGATAATATAAAGAAGGACTTAGTTGAATTGGAGAATATGGCGTTCGTGTTAGTAATTGAAGTAGACCGAACATTCCTCCTATCGCTAGCATGAGGAAGCCAAAAATTATCGATATCTTAGAAAATCTATCTTCTTGCTTAAAGCTTATCTCCATGTTTCTCACCTCTCAATTATTAAATGAGCATACATTGTCTGATGACCATCACCGCAATATTCGTTGCATATAATCAAGAAATCACCTTTAAGATCTTGAGGCACATTCCATGTGAAAGTAGCTGTATAGTATGGTAGTATCATTACGTTAACGTTGGTACCTACGATTTCGAAACCATGCAATACATCTCTACTCAATACTTCAAATATCACTTGCTTTGGATTTTTCAAAATGATTTTTGATGGATCAAAATAGAAACGTTCTGCGACGATTCTAACTTTGTATATTCCAGGTTGGATTTCTTCAATACCTGGCTTAAAAGCTTGTACTGCAGGATAGACTGAGCAAACTGAAGGAGGTTGATAACCAAAATTGGTAGCGTATACTAAAGCCGAAAGGAAGGCTGCAAGTATTGCAATCACCACAATAACAAATGCTAATTCAAATGTGTCCATTAGCTAATTCCACCTCTTGCAATCATTAAAAAGTAAACAGCAAGCCATGTTGCGATTAATATTGATGCATATATTAATAGAATAGTAATAGTTCCTATTGGTTTAAATTCTGTGCTTTTATCGTTCTTCTTACTAAATTGTTTTACAAAACGCATCATAAAGAATTTTAAAAATTCTAATTTATAAGTTTAGCTATTCATTTGTATAATTCTATATGAAATTTTATGCAAGTTATTACAATTAATTAGTGAAAATTAAAATTGATCTATTCTTCAAGATTTCTCCATTTTCTCCAACTTCCAAACTTAAAATCATATTCAGGACATCCTCTTCTGTAATAGAATTTGTTTTCAATCTCATCTGTATTCACTACAAATTTATAAAATATTTTTTCTAAAAACTCAGCATCTCTAATTAAGTCTTTTGCTTCCTCTTTAAATCTTTTAATGAATAAATCCATATCTTTCTTTTTTTCAAAATATAAAATTATAATCCCTTTTGTAAAAGGTTTAAATAAGCCTTGAAATTTCATATACTTATATGTAGAATTAGGAATTTCTTTAATTATTTTTTTAATTAAAGTAAGAACGGCATTTAAATCTTTAATAACTGAGTAAGGAATTCCTAATTTCCAGCATCTCAAAGAATTCGGATGCTGAATTCCTTGCATATAATGATACCAGCATATCTCACACTTTTTATACCATCCACCTTCTTCTTCCCATTTAGGTAAAATTGCTTCCAATGTGAAAATTTAACTTACAATGCATAAAAGTATTTGATTAAAGGATCAGCTTCTTCAAATTATAAATTTTTATGTCATAACCTTTGTGTTATATATTAAAGTATTGAAGAAAATTAAATGCCTGGTACTTTTATTTTCTTCTTAAATCCTGCTGTTAGTACAGCTGTATAAACGATCCAGATTAAAAGCCAAGAGAATCCTAAAATCTTTGCATCATTGCTCAAACCATACCATATAAATCCTAAGATTATCACACCTATTATGGATGGAATTACTTGAATGATTGTCTTCTTTTTTAAACCGAAGTAGTATAAAACTGCAAAATGCAATAGTATGAAAGCAGATAATGCTCCAAAATTCACTAAGCTAACTAACAAATCTAAAGAAATTGAAATCGCTATAATTGTACTTACCAAGCCACTTATTATCGTTGCAACCCAAGGCGTTCCAAACTTTGGATGGACCTTTGCAACAAGCTTAGGTAGAAATCCATCTCTGCCCATTGCATAAATTACTCTTGCAATAGCTGTCGTAGCTACGAGACCATCTCCTATACCCCATGCTATTGCAGTAGCTATCGTAGTTATAGAAAGTAATAAAGCTCCACCTACAGTAGCAGCAACCTCATAGAAACCAGTGTTAGGGTCTTGAAAATTATAGGTAGGATATGAAATATAAGCTAAATATGTTTGACTAACAAAAAATAGTCCTATTAGAAATACTGATAATACAACAGCTCTTCCAATGTAGCCTGCTTTGCCCCTATGCTCCTCAGCAAGAGTTGTTGCTGCATCGAAACCTAAGTAACTTAGTACAGCAATAGATGCAGCTGTTAATATTGATGTGATTGAAAAGCCTGAAGGATTATAAAAAGGTGCAAGTGTAAAGCTTAAGCCTTTGTTTAAGATATAGTTTAAAGAATAACCTATGAATAAGAATAATGCTACAAGCTCTATTACTAGCAAAACTCGATTTGTTCTTGCAGTAGGTTTTATTCCAAGTAGAGCAATTGTAGTCATAGGAATAAGAAAAACCAAGACCCATACCCAATAAGGAATTGATGGTATAAGACTGTTCATAGCCAAAGCTGATACAACGTATACCAATCCAGGTACAAGGAAGTAATCTAAAAGAATAAGGATACCTGCAACGAAGCCAAATATTGGATTTACCGCTCTCTGGGCATAATTATAAACTGAACCAGCTAAAGGAAATTCTCTTACCATTAGGAAATATGCATAAGCTGTGGGCATCATTCCTAACATACCTAGAAGATAAGCTAATGAAGGCATACCCTCACTTACTGAGGCTACGATACCATAAATCCCCCACGGAGCAATAGGTACCATGAAAACCAAGCTATATATCAAGACATCTATCCAATTTATTTCTCTCCTAAGCTCTTGCTTATATCCAAACTTGGATAATTCTTCTGTCATAGCATCACCTCGAAGGATAATTTCTTAATTTAATTCTCACTTCTTCATTTTTTATTACATCAATTGGGAAGAAAGCTGTAATTATCCAGTTTGGAACATCTACTACTTCACTAACTTTTAAATCCATTGCAACGCTTGCAAGCATATAAGCTTCTACTGGGGACATATATTCAGAAAGTATGTTTATTATTCCTTTTGTAGCTTGCTTGACCGCAGTCCAAAGGTCTGGCGCAATAGCAGGAAAAGCTATGTATTCTTTGAATGTTAGCTCCCTCATATTGTTACATTTCAAAATTGGTTGAGTAAGACCTATATTCTTATGTAACTTCACTATTAATTTTAAAGTCGTAGGAGCTTCAATTGCTGTACCACACACTTCGCCATCTCCTTGTGCCAAATGAGTATCTCCTAGAGATAAAAGAGCACCCGGAACAAATACTGGTAAATATAATCTTGAACCAACAGTTAATTGCTTTATATCCATATTCCCTCCATTTTCTCGTGGAGGAACCGTGCTCCACTTTCCTTTGTAAGGAAGAGCTGTTCCAATAACTCCAGTAAACGGTTTATTCGGTATTTCTATTTCTAAATCGCCAAATTTTGCATAAGAAACGTTGTTGTAAACTTTCCAAATTTTCAATGCTGGGCCGCTTAATTCAATTGGCGCAGTATAACTTTCTTGTGCTAATAATCCGAAGCCGGGAATGACAGCAGTCCAGCCCCATCCTTTATCCTTAAATTCAAGAAATTCGATCTCTAATGCATCGCCTGGTTCAGCACCTTCTATTGCTATGGGTCCAGTTAATGGATGAATTCTAGAAAAATCTAATTTCGTTACATCTTCAGCGCTAGAGGTAACATTTATTTGATTGTCAGATGCTTCTTTTGTTTCTAGTTCTATTTCATCTCCACTTCTAACGTTCAATATTGGTTTTAGCGAATTATCCCATTTATTATGGGTTATTGCATGGATTGTATGGAGCATGTTAAAAATATCAGATTACATAAATTAAATTTTTTGCTAATGTGTTGAGAAATTAGAATTAAAAAAATTAAAATTTTAATGAGATAAAAATTTTTATCTAATATTCGTATATATTAATTAAAAAGCTATTAGTTGAATGTATCTTTGTAATAGAGAAGCCAAAAACTTTCTGGATAAAATATTTCTTGCGAGCCATTATGTTTACCAAATATGTAGCATCTAAGCTTTTTTCATTGTATTAGCATAGTTAGAATCTATACCAGTAACTATTGCTCCACCATATTGATTTATATAAAAAAATGAGAGAGTTCAAACAGCTGTTACATTTTCATAATATTCAAGTATATAAAGATTGTTCGAAAAATAAAGTAAGGCGAATTTTATAACCTTTCTTTATAAATTGAGGCAACATCGATAATTTTTGAAAATTTTATTTCATGTTTCCCTTCAAATGATTTTATATGCTTAATCAATTTATCTAAAAGTTCCATTGTATGGCCTCTTCCTATAACTTCTGGATGAAAAGTATACGTTATAACTCCTTCTTTTTGATGCTTAATCATATAATCAAAATTCAAGCTCCAATTATCGAAAACATCGTTAACTGAATATAAACCTTGAAGTATAAAATTTGGATATCTGACAAATTCAAAATGAGGGTAATCATCAAGACTCCAATGTACAGGAATTTCTATTAACTTAGATAAAGGTCCTTTTTTAACCGAACCATTCTCTTCGACTTTTAAATACAAAGGAGGCCTATAAGGCTCGAAATCTTTAGCCATAAGGCTCGAATCATAGATGAAGTCAAACTCTTCAAGTATAGATAATGTATGTTCAGTTAAAGCCCAAGAAGGAGATCTATATCCATGAGGTTTTAAATTTAAAAACTTCTTCATAACTTCGATTCCTTTTACGATGATTTCTTTTTCTTTTTCCTTGTCATTCAAAGATTCAGGTGGTTCATGTAAGTATCCATGATGAGCAATTTCATGCTTTTCATCCTTAATCATACCAACTTCTTCTTGGAAGTGCTCAATTGTATGTCCAGGAATGAAAAATGTGGCTTCTATATTATATTGTTTAAGCAACTTCAATATTCTTCTAACTCCTACAGCTGCGAATTCTCCTCTTGATAAGTTTGTATAATTTGTCATTTTTCTATAAATCCACGGAGAATAAGCATCGAAATCAAAAGTCAAGCAAACATAGTACATAATTAAAATTTCTAAATTTAACTTATATTTTCAAACTTTGCTAATAATCCCAGCTTTATTATTTAGAACACCAATAACGACAGGAACTATTTCAACGCTATTAATTTTAGAAGCTAATACTATATCATCAAAATAACCACTATTTATGACTTCTTTTCCTGTTCTACTCTTTGAGAAAGCTGAAACAACATCAATTTTAACTGAATTATAAAGATGCAAAGCAATTAGTTCTTCATCTTCCAATTGAAGTTCTGAAGCATGTTGAATTAACTCATGAATGATCAAGCCTGCACAAAAATAATCTTCCAAAGCTAACTTTTCTAATTTATATCCTGCACAAACCATGTTTATCTTCTTGAAATTATTTATGAAAAGAAAGTTCGCAATGCTTTTAGCGTTCAAAGTTGATGCAATTAGCATGTTCTTAAAATTCTTTTGAGAGAACCTTTTTACAATAATTGAGCCTGCATTGCTTCTTATTGCAATTGAATCAATACCTTTTTCAAGGAAGGATCTATAATGCTTAATAATTTCATTAGGAGAATTATCGAAATCTGCTTCTTTTGGCTTAGAATAGCCTACTTTAGCAAACAAGGGTATGCCATTATTTCTTGAAAAATTAAGAGCTTCATTGAAATCTTCGAAAGCATAAACATATTTAAATCCTAGATTTAATGCGGTAACTACTAATGTTGAAAATCTTAATACATCAATTAAAATTAAAGCATCATATTCCTGATCTTGTTCCCGAAACCATGTTATTGAGATTTTCATATCTTATCAATCCACTTATTCATGTGTTCTTTAATGACTCTTGCGCAATTTTTCCAAGCTATCTTTTCTAAATCTTCATCTGAGAATCCTTTCTTTTTCAAATAGTCTAACACCATAGGAATTTTCGAAGCATTCTCAAGACCTATAGGAGTATTTGCAATACCAAAAAAATCACTACCTATGGCTAATATATCAGAACCGAAACTCTCTTTAACAGCTATGATATGTTTCGAAAGTTCTTCTATGCCTGGATTTTCTCCAATCGTGGATCTTATGAACGTAAATCCTACAATACCTTTCGTTTTTCTTATAGCTTCAAGCATATCATCATCAAGATTTCTCTTGTGATTAGCAATAGCGAAGTAATTTGAATGGCTTGCTATAACTGGCAATTTGCTAATATTTGCAACATCTAAAACTGTATTTTTCCCTGCATGCGAAATATCTAAAATCATGCCTAGCTCATTAGCAAGCTCTACAACTTTTTCTCCTGCTGAAGTTAGACCAAAGTCTTTCTTAGAAGTACATGATGAAGCGAATTTATTGTCATAGTTCCATGTTAATGCGATGGATCTTATTCCTAAAACGAAAAGAATTTCTATATCATCAGGCTTTTTCAAAGAATCTAAACCTTCTAAGCTCATAAGAATCCCAATTTTTGAGCTTTTCTCTAAAAGATCAAAATCTTGTCGCTCTCTTACAAGCAATAAGCTATCATGATATCTTCTTATGAGCTTTCTATAAATTAATGCTTGATCTATAACTTCTTCAAAATTTCCTATGTATGAAATTGTTGATTCTTTTAAAGAAGGATACAGTCTCTTAATTCTTTCAAGTTCGAATTCACTTATCGTATTTATAGCTGGGAATATCGCACCGAATATAAGCTTTACATTTCCTTTTTTATACTTAGGAATATCGCCATGTCTTCCTTTAATATCTTCATCAAAATCCATGAATAAGTTTTTATTCAATTCAGGTTGATAGCTTCCTGTTTTTATCGCGTAAGCTATATCTTGATGAAGGTCAGCTATCTTCATTATGTTTAGTTAAATATCCTTGATGATTTATTTCTTTATAAAGTAGCTTTTCTCTCGATAGAAATTAATCTATCTTTAATTCGATATAATAATCATACGTTCGTATATAATTCTATTTTAAGTTGTTTTGCAAGTTCTTGTGCATCATCCTCAGCATAAGGTGTTACGAGAAGCAATCTCGAAGGTTTTTTTCCTACTTTCTTTTCATAAAAGATCGCTTTTCTATTGAAAAGTGTTACATCTGATTTCCTAACATGAGAAGTTACTTCAATGAGAATTAACTCCTGATCACGTAAAGCAATATCTACTTCGACTACACTTGGATAACCATAAACCAAGCCCTCATCATCATAGCTAGTCCATCTTTCAACTTTGATGTTAAAAGATTTTTCAAGTAAACCTTTTAGACTATTTCTAAAAGCGCTCTCAGCCATTATACCCCATCTTGCTCCCAGAGCATAAATATGTCTTTCAAGACGCAAAAAGTCTTCTCTTAAATTCTTAATTTCCTCCCATAATTTATTATGACTTTCCCATAGCTTATTTTGGTTCTCCCATAGCTTATTATTACTTTCCCACAGCTTGTTCTGGTTTTCCCATAATTTATTATGACTTTCCCATAGCTTATTATGATCCTCCCTCAATTTTCGCTGTTCTTCAATGAGCGCATCTAGTTTCTTAAGTATTTCAGATATTCCCAAATAGCCTGCTACAGCGTAGCGAAATTCAATATCTTTATCTAGCAATTTTAAAAATTCACTTTTTAGATCAATACCCATTATATAATCAATTATACGTTTAACAATTAAATAAATTAAAGATTTACAAAATAGAGTAGCAATGGATGGGTTGCATCTCAATTTTCTTCTAAGAAGTAATTAAAGGTTGCTTGGATTGACATTCAAAAATTACAACGTTTGAATGAAGAATCCTAATTGAATTTGGATACAATAATCATATATTTCACTTAAAATAATAATAATCATGATTAAGAAAATAGCATCAATTGCTGTGGTTGTTTCAAACGGCAAAAAAGCTGCAGAATGGTATAAAGAAAAGTTGGGGTTCGAAATCGTTGAAGATTTTGGGCATTGGATAACTGTAGCTCCTAAAGGTTCTGAAACTGTTCTGCATTTATGTGGAGGCCCGCCCTTGGAACCTGGAAATACTGGCATATTACTAATATGTGATGATGTTTTGAAAACTGTTAAAGAATTGAAAGAAAAAGGTGTTAAAATAACTAAGGAACCAAAAGATGAAGGATGGGGAATTTATGCAATGTTTTCAGATCCTGATGGTAACATATTTTGGTTAATGCAAAGTGAATAAAAAAGAAATCTATTTTTTATTTTAATTCCTTTAATCATACTATTTTTCTTAGTTAGCTTAGAAATAAGTTATGCTAAAGGATTAGATATAAATTACAAAACTTATCAATTTCTAAGTTCTTATGAATATAATATAAATAAGAAGATTGAAAAAACTGGATTAGCCATTGCTTCCTTTAATAAATCTCAAGCTATACCTCCTGTAACTTATGATGAACAAATTGGCATTACTTTCTCAAGAGGTTCTACATTTCTAAAATGGAACATTACAGCAGTTTCCCAAAATGAAAGCTATGGTTATGGACCTGCATAAGCGAATTAGGAATATTCTATGCTGAAGTAAAATTATCATATACGGTCAAGGCTATGTTATATTTTCAAATGAAAATACAAGTGGAAAATTGGATAATGGGCAACATGTCATTTACGTAGCACCTAATGAAACTTTGCATCTAAAGGCAGAAGAAAGCTATTTATTTTTTAACTTTCAAGGTTGGAAAATAGGTATCAGCAAATGCTTACTGACAAATCAATCAATTTGAATATAGAAGGGCCTTTAACGATTTAAGCAGTATTTGGATTTAGCATGATTTTTTATTTAATTATACTTATCTCTGCAATAGGAATTATGGTTATTTTAATTTATTATAAATTTTTAAGAAAATAGAGAACCAATCATGGTAGAATTGTTTAGATGGCAAGAACAGAAGTGTGAATTGAATTTATCAATTAGCGGAATAGAACCCTTCATTGAAATAGAAAAACTAGAAAAAGAAGAAGCTGAACCAAAGCAAATACTATCAGAGAGGTATGGCACTAAAGAGAACAATATCGCTATTGTTCATGGAGCGCAAGAGGGATTATTTTTTGCCTTACTTGCATTGAAGCCTAGAGAGGTTTATATCGCATTGCCTGCTTACCAACCAATGTTTGAACAATCAAAGGAGCTCGGAATAAAAACGCATTTCACCAATAATCCTTATGATTTAAAGAATAAAGTAATAATATTATCGAATCCAAATAATCCTACAGGCGAAATCTATAATGTTCAAGAACTTGTAGAGAACAAAAATTTCCTAATATTAGATGAGATCTTTAAGTATTTTATAAATGAAAAAGATAAACTTATTGAGAACACAATTATTATTTCAAGCACAAGTAAGTTTTTTAACTTTAAAAATAGGAAAGTTGGATGGATAATATGTGAAGAAAGAATTATTGAGAAAATAAAGTATTATAAAGATTTAATTTCTCCAGAACCAATCTTTGATGAAGAATTGATTAATTATGCATATAAAAACTTTAATTTTTTCAAAGAAAGAAATATAATATAGTTAATAAAAATCTTGAAATTATTAATAAATATAATTTGAGTGAATTTAAGATAAAATATAATAAGTTTATGCCTGTAATGATGTTAGAAAGAGAAAATTTTGACTCAATGGATTATTGCTTGAAGTTGCTTAAAGAGAAAGGCGTACTCTTGACACCCATGAGTTATTTTCTAAAAAGAAATGCTATAAGAATGTATTTAGGTTATGAAGATAGTAGAAAAATAGAGGAAGCTATTAGAAGGATGGTTGAGTTCAATAATTTATATTTCAAAACAAAATAAAAAACATGCCTAGTTCTTTCATTACGCTTCTTAAATTGCTAATTAAAACTCGTTATACATTACCTGTGCTGCTATTCTTCTTTGCTATTCTTTTTCTTAATTTATTCTCAAGTTTTCAAAGACATAATACAGAGTTGCCTTTTATACTTAAACTATATTTGTTCACAATCCTCACATTCATAGCAGTGATTTCTTTTTTATTTGGCGAGTTATTGCTATTGAAATCTGATGCAGATTATTTATTGACACTTCCTGTACCTAAAAAGAACTTAGTGTTATCGCTATATACAATCCAGTTCATAGCGTATGCATTCCCAGTAATTTATACAGTAGGAGCTTTTCTGAGCTTAAATGAAATTCACGTAATTGTAGCGATGGTACTTTTAGTATTTCTAATAGTCTCTCTTAGCACAATATCATTTAGTTTATCAAACAAACAAAAGATACCAATTGCGTTATTCATTACAATTTGGATGATGACCGCAATGATCAATTTCCAATACTCGCCACTTTATGTTTTCATAAATGATTCTATACCATCATTAATAATACTGGCATGCTTAACTTTGATAACAACATTCTTAGCAATAAGAACTCTCTACAACACCGAACTAGAATTGGCTAAAAGAAGTTCAAGTATAACATCTTCAGAAGTTAAAAAATTAACGAGCTTCAAAAATCAGCTAGGAAAGAAAGCGATAAGAAAACTTTACTTGACAAACTTCAACTTTAGTGCCAGAATGAATTTAATGGGGATTTCAAAATATACTACTGCTAGAGTGAATTTGAATCTCCTAACTATTGGTGTAGCTGTTTTTAGTGTAGCTTATGCTATATTATTACTAAGATATGTCAGTTTTGGTGGTGAAATAACTAAAGTCATAGTACCAATCTTCTTACATACCTATAGCATTGCATTTGCTTTTTTCATTTCCTCAGGATTACTTGCAAATGAAAGAGTATGGTTAGCCTTCACCTCTTTGGATCCTGCTGAATATTTAAGAGAAGTTTTCATTTCGAGATATTTGGCATTGTTGATTATGTTTTCTCCTTTGATATTAGTGAGCATATTCCTTTACTTCAATGGAATTAGCTTTGCAATCAACTCTGTATTTTGGTTTTTATTCTTCGTTCCTTCATTTAGTATCATAACAAGCTTTGTAATAAGTTACTTAAAACCTGTTCAAATAAGAGAAGAAATATTTACTACTTATCAATTTAGTTTGCAAGACCTTGTAGTAATAATATTCATAATTTTAGGAACGATTTTAGCAAGCATATCTTTTATTACTATTGCGACAATGATAAGTAGTATTATATTTCTATTAGTATTTATATATTTAATTCTAAATAAAGAGATATTACGCGAACTAGCATCTAAAATGACTGAAAGTGGTTTTGTTTAAAAAGTTTAAAAATTCAATTTTTTATTGATTTAAGTTTACTAATTAAGATTGGTAATAGCTTATACAAATCTGCTATAACAAAATAATCTGAATAATTTGCAATGGGTACGTTCTTATCTATATTTATTGCTATGATAGTTTTTGAATCCTTTATTCCCGCTATATGTTGAGGTGCACCTGAAATGCCGATTGCTATATAAAGCTTGGGTTTAATACTTTTTGAAGAAACACCAACCCATGAGTCTTCTGACATCCATTTGAAATCTGCTGCGATTGGTCTTGTTGAAGCTACAGCCCCCTTGAAAATTTCAGCAAGCTCATATGCTAGTTTCAAATCTTCCTTTGATTTAAATCCTCTGCCGACGCCAATAACGATTTCAGCATTCTCTAAATTGTTTTCGTCTTTTTGTTTTTCTTTGATCTCTTTTACTTTAATAATTGATTGAGCGGCAAACTCGTAATTTAATAAAATTGGTGATTTATCTGCTATCTCCCATTCAACTCTTTTGTTTTCTAACGTCATAGAAAAAGATCTTGTTTTATTTATACGAACAGAACATGTAGCAGAGCCCCCAAGAACTTCTCTTTCAATTATAAAGTTATCTTTGTCTAGAGCTATATTTGTTACTTTCGTGAACATTAAAAGACGTTTTAAAGCCGAGAACTGTGCAAGTATATCTACATGATTCCTGTTATGCAAAGTAGTAACTACATTTGCTTGTTCTTTTTCAAATATCTCCTTTAATAACAATGCATGAGAATCATTATTTAAATTATTATTTAAAACATAAATTTTATCAAAACCCTTAAATTTAGATTCTTTTGTTGTTATACCTATTATTTCAGAAGAATTCTCTACAAGAACTTTAGAATTTTTTAGTGTTTGTTCTAGATTATTTGGATTTAAAGAGAAAATTATTGTTTTCATGGAATAAAATCTTTTAAAATATCTACAATTCTATCTGCTATCTCATTTATATCACCTTCGATTATAATTCTTTTTCTCTCAACTTGCTTAACTAAGATTTCGAAATCGATATTTTGTTTTGAATCAATAGGATCTTCTATTCGATGTTTATATAAAGGCTTTGTTTTGGCTTGAAGTATTTGTCTTACTGTAGCTTTTCTCGGCTGATTCATCTCTCCAGTTACGCTTATGAAACAAGGCAAGTTACATTCTACAACTTCTGTTCTATCTTCTAGATCTCTTTCCACTATGACGGAATTGTTTTCTATAACGATCCTCCTAGCAAATGTAATTACAGGAATGTTTAATAAAGTAGCCAAGCGGGATGCGAATTGATAAGATGACATGTCGCTAGATGTTTCGCTTGCAAAATAAATGTCGAAATTACCTAACTTTTTTATCATAGCACATAAAGCTTCTGTTATTTCAAGAGTTGTTGAATTGATGAGCCTTTCGTCAATTAATAAATGAGCTTCATCAGCACCCATCGCTAAACATTCACGAGCTAGTTTTTCAATTTCTTGCGTTCTTTTATCGATAGGACCCCATGTTAGAGCTAAGAAAACAAACACCTTTGCACCTATCTTCTCCTTAATCCTTATCGCTTCTTCAAGAGCAACTTTATCGAAATCGCCTATCGTTAAAGGAATCTTTTCTATAAGAACGCGATTATTTTCGATTTTTAAGAAACTTAAGTCTAAAGAGGGTTTGACAAAAACAGCAATATTCATAAAAAATTATTTTACCACCAGCCTTGCTTTGTATAGGGAATCAAGAATAGAGCTGTAGTTATGACTTGTAATTTAAACCATGTATTATAAAGCCTTTCTACTAGTTCAGGATCTTCAATTTTTTTAGCAATGAAGCCTTTTAATACTACCGTTATAGGATATATACAAGTTACCATGTATCTCATAGGTATATGCGGAACAGTTTGAACATTGTCAGCTTTTCCTTTTTGCTCATAAGTATGTCTTAAGCCGATTAGATAATGGTAATTTATGAAATTTTCATCTAAGGGTCTAAAACATATATCCAATAGCCATTGTGCTAATCTATCAACAGTATTATTGACATATTCTGTTATCGTAGTTTCACCCTTCTTATCTTTGAAGTAATATAATAGATAATCTCTTGATCCAAAGTAATTCACTATTGCATTCAGTATATCTTTCATGTTTTCCTTGATTATTTCTCCTATTATTTTCCTGTTTTCCTCATCTTCCTTACTCCATAATGCAGAATCCAGGAGAAGTGAAAATTCTTCTTTAGTCATTGGAGCTTTTGGCACTTCAGGTTTTCCATAAATGTAGCCTTCGATCTTCTCTTTATATAGTTCTGCCATATAATAAAATATAAAGAAGTAATATATAAATCTAAAAAAATTTACTTTATTATTTATTTACTATAACAACCTGGGTCGCATAAACAAGAGGAACGCCGATGATGGTTACGATATAGATAGCTTTTCTTTGGAATTCTATGATTTCTTTACTAATTTTTCCATCATAACGTTTTGTTAAATATTCGAAATTTAAAGCTCCTTTGTAAACTAAAGTAACCTTTTGTCCAGCTTTAAGCTCAAAGCCGGTTGAATTTTCTAATATATTCAGTATTTCTTTATATGTTGCATTTACTACAGGAGTTATTGTACCGTTTGGCAATACCTGGAATATTTCAAACATGAATCTAGGTATCATTTGTTGAGGCTGAATTGGTAAAATTGAAGATATACCTCTAATGAAAATAAGCTTCAAGTAAATTGTTTCATTGCTCACATTTTGAACCGTGATATTAAACCCGTCTTGGCTTATTGTTACGTTGAGTATTTCTAATTTATGAAATCTATAAAGCTTTACAAGTTCATTGAAAATCTTGCTTTCCTTTAGACTTAATTTTATCTTGTGCTTAAATACATCCTCAACATTCTTATTCTGAAGTATCTCATTTACATCGCTAACAATATAGGCTTTTGCAAAAGGTACAAGCATAAAAGTTGCGTTCGCTTCGCCATTAATTAAAACTCGAGGTATTAGATCGATCAAAACTCCTTGAGTAGAATTCGTCAAATTCAAAGGAGGTTCAATTCTAACAAGTAGCTCATTTGAAGGAAGTTTTGCTGTATAATTTTGACCTTCATAAGTCACTTGAGCTGAAGCGTTTGTAAATCTAATTAAATTATAGTTGCCTTGAGGTAATTTTGCAACACTTATTACTTGTGTCAGATTAACAAGACCCATAAGCTCTATTTCACTTGATTGATTCAAAGAAATCCAAGCGTCTGTTTCTAATTTATGAATCAAGACGTTGCCATATTTCAAATAAATTGCTGTAATGTTTGGAAATGTTAATGGCGGATCGGTAATAAACAATACAAAGTTATAGTTTGCAGCCTGAATCGGTGTCGTTTGAGTAATTGGAGAACTTGTAGTTTGCGTACTTGTCGGTGTTACTGCTCCTTTTGGTAGCATTTGAATATATGTATATGCTAGAAGAGATGCTATGATTACTACAACTACAACACCTATTAGTACTTCTCTTTTCATATGCTTTCTTAGCTCAGTTTTTTAAATAATGCTAGACTTTTTTACGCAAAAATATAAGCATTTGAACAGTTTTTTGAAAAAGCTTATAAAAGCTTGAACGGAACAATTAAAGAAAATTATCCACAGAAGGTGAAAGATTTCTTAAGGTAAGACTATGAAACAGATGAAGAACACACTGGTGAAGCTTTAGAACTGGTAGAAAAATACGTTAAACTTCCTCAGAGATTGCAAATAACAGTCATTGTAAACTGAAGAGAAGTTGGAACAAAGCAAACAGGATGCGCACTATATGGGGCTAGATGGGGAGAATGTTATGAAAACATTATAACGAAAATTATTCTTCTGTCGCAATATATGTACAGAAGAGTTCTCAAATATGGTAAAGGAAGTTAAAAAAGGACTGGATGGAATAGAATAAACGAATTGATCATAGAAGGTAACTATTATAAAGGAAGAATATGTATAGCAAAAATGATATCAATGAGTTTAAATTCTATGTTAAATTTAATGAAAGTGCGAATATTGATATTTTTAATGAACTAACTTAGTTTTTAATTTTTAGATAAATTCGATAAAATTTTCTTTAGTTACATGTGTTTCTAAAACTTTTATTACCGTTAGTTCAAATGGATCTTTATCAATTATGATAAAATCAGCATGTTTTCATGATATATCTAATCCTAACTTTGTGAATCCATAGCAGTAATTAAAGTGTAAAACTCTTCCTAGTTTTATAAATCACTTTTTTAACCATTCTTTCCTGTATTTACATAAAAATTCTTCTTTTTGAATACAACAGCAAGAGAGATATCCACCTCTTCTTAATAATCAATGAGCATCATGAGCTTCTAGCCAAACGCGTATCATACTTCATGCTGTAGTACGTATTTAATACTTATTATATTCTCTGTAGCTAACAGATGAGCGAAATGCAGTGTTGAATCAGCTGAAATGCATACTTCCAAAATCGGAAACTTTTAAACTTTAATCGAATATTTTTGCCATCAGAAGCATATCATGGTAGCGCCAGTCAACTCCAAAATATGCATCTTTTAAAATGCCTTCCACAACAAAACCCATCTTCATGTAGAGGTGAACTGCCCTCGTGTTATCTTTTACGACCTCAAGAAAAACTCTATGCAACCCTTTCCTTCTTGCCAGTTCGAGCGCGAAGGTCATCATTTGTGTCCCCAATCCCTTATTCAGGTAATCCTGATGCAGGTAAATGATGAGTTCCCCTATTCCTTTTAGTCTTGGCAAAGTAGATACAAAGATCTGTAGATGCCCCACAACCTTCTCATGATCAAGAGCAAGAACTATTATATCTCGACCGAGCCCAGAAAGAAATCTTTCTATTCGTGTTCTATCATAAGGCGGGAGACCGTAAATGAGGACCTCTTCCGAAAGAGATTTATAAAAATCAGTCAATCTATCAATATCATCACTCATAGCCTCTCTTAACAAGATACGTCTTACGTCTTTCAACTCAACTTCTTTCACAGTCATGCTATAGATCGTTAGCGATAATTCGATATATAACTTTGCAGTAAACTGGAATCCATATTTTTAAATTTTTTATTTTCATATTATGGAATTGGCTGTTCACATATATTAATATGACAAAAATTTATGTCGCAAACAGGTTGAACTTAAGAGGAATGATAAAACCACACATCAGGTTAAATGATTTATCTATTATACAACGCATGATTACGTCCTCAAAAGTCTAAATAATCATCTAATCATTATAATAAATGATGTTAAATAAAAAGAATACAAGAAAGAAAACTATATATATAAGTATTCCAATTATTGCTCTGATTTTATTAGTATGGATAGTAGTACCCCAATATTTTACAAATGATAGGAATAATCTTTCAAATGATACAGAAGTTAATTTGCCATCATTAAACCTTCATCTTGTTTTTTATAGGTATGGTAATGTATCTTCGAACATTTTGGCATGGCTTTCTATGATAGGTGTTAATACTATTGATTTATCAAAAGCTACTCTTAAAGAAAATTCAGTTGTAATAATGGATGCTTCATCAATTTCAAAAGGATTACCGAACAATCTTGGCTTATTATTTTCAAAGTTCCAAAACGTTAAGAAAACGCTCATAATAGTTATACAAAATAGAGCTTCAAAGGAAGATAAATTTTACGCTCAGGCTACAGTACTTAAGATACTTGGTTCGAAGAATATAGTTCCTTTACTTCCATTAGATCCAGAAGGAGAGAAAATAGTATGTAGTGCGAGCGGAAAATGTTATCAACCAATACATCCAGCGGTCTATAATGCAGATGCGATAGCCTTTTCTACTACACCAAATTTGTTCGTAGTAATAGAGAAATTAAACAAGGTTAATTTCGCTGATGTATTTGTAAAATTGTTGGAATGGTCAAATGTGGTTAGCGCTAAGGATATGGCTCCGTATTTTGTAGGACATAAAAGTATAACTTATGGTCCTACAAACATGAATTACATCGGATCTATAGGTTGGATCTCTTCTAATACCTATGGCCAAGTTTGTAATGAAATTACAGGAATAGAAGAAGTAAAAGTAGATTATTGGCATAGAACCTTTACTGCTGCAAACAGTATAACCTATGACATATTCTATGCATATACTCAACATTCCGCTAAAGGATACATAACTTCCTGTAACGGTAATACAATTTATCATTACCCTAAGAGATTTAGAACAACAACTGATTGGCAAACTTCAATCTATCCAGGGCAAGTCGTTGATACTTGGGGACCAAAGAATGTTGTAACATCTATAACGATAACTTATTCACTAACTGCAGGAATTACAGCAGGCGTTTCTTCTTCTGGAGTAACAGTAGAAATATCTTCACAAGCAGGTTATTCAGTCACAATACCTTCGGGTCCTTCATTTACTACAATTGATTATTCAGATCCTGCAAGCGGATTAATTGATACAGGAACAGTTGTGAATGAAGGAAGCTTCGTTGCCGACAATCTAAGTAACATATTGTTTACCACAGAACCCAGCTCTTTCGCTTACCTAGATCCAACAAAACCAGGAGGGTTTGAACCAATGATAGTAAATCAATATTTTTGGGTTGAAATAGTTAATACAACTGATCCTAACAGTATAGGTAATGAAAATGGAGTCGTAGATACAGCATCAATAAGTTTTTCTGTTTCTCTATATTCTGATAAGGTTTCAGCTAATAACCCTACACCGCACTAGTATTCCAACTAATTAATATTAAAATTAGGATGAAAATATTAAAGAACCCAAGGAATTCTAGCATACGCTTAGTATTATATCTATATTCGAGGAAAGGAGGAATTTTATCAATTATTATCTTTACTCCAAAAGAAAGTTATACTAGGAAAGGAATACGTTTTCTAAAAACAAGTATAACACTAGCCAAAGAAATAGAAGAGCTAACACTAAAATACATTTAAGTAGATGATTGCTACAGCTATGCTTATAATAATAGGATAGCTTCTCCATAATCAGAATTATTCGTGGATAGATTCCTACATGCAAACCCTTTCTAACCATAACTGGCAAATACTTTGCAATAATTATCATTATGGAAATGGCGATTGCAGCCTCCAATTTGTTAGGAAGAAATTCGATTCCAGTTTTGAACCAGGTTTCAATACTACCATACATGGTAAAGTTGTACAGGCTGTAATAGCAGTTCCCTTTGCTAGTCATTAAGTTTAGTATCAATACATGAAACGTAAAATAAGTATAACTGAATTATACAAAGAAATCAAAAATGATGCTAAAATTAAAATGGATAATTCACCGAAGTGATAGAATGCAATAACTTCTTGTGGCGAATAACAGTAGGACAAAATTGAAGACAAATTCGAAATAAGCTAAAAATTATAAAGAATTAAAGCTAAAATGAAATTAACTAATGTAAATTCTTAGGGTTTAAATCTAAAAAAATTGAGATAATTTTATCTGAATTCATTTTAAGGTTTTAAGAGTTAACCTCGCCCTAAGATAAATCGCTAGATTAACAAATGTTAGGAACAATATAATTCCTTCAATTGAAACTAAAAGATAATATACTGGACCAAGATCATATAAAGGAATAGGAATTCCTGGCCTAGGTTCTCTAATTTCGATTGCAAAAATGCCTGGAAAGAAACCTAAATATAATAGCATAATAACTATGTTGAATAAAACTATCATTCTTATAGGAGAATAAGACTTTTTCATGTAAAAGTATAAAAGAAACCATATGATTAGAAATAAGAAATTATACATTACATTCATTACGATGGAGAGAGAAAATATTTCTAAAATTAATAATGGATTTGATAATAATAAACCAAAACATAAAAATGATATATCCCAAAGGGCTATTATTACAATTAAGATATATGATATAAGAGATTCTTTAAAGAAATAAATTAAAAATAAAAATAAGAAGTTTACAAATGGAATAAATAAAAAGAGGGCCCCCACATATAAATTTATAAAAAGAAAAGAAGGTAAATAGGAATCTAAGTCTAAAGGTGTTCTCGGTTTATTAATAACAATAAATAACATAGCAATAAATAAAATAATTAAAAAGAAAAAAGAATTTAATAAAATAAAATTGTGTTTATTGAAACTATTTTTAAATATAATTCTGGCAAATAATATAAAAGTTAAAAGAATAGCAATTACGAATATAATTGAGTTAATATATAATGATAAAAATTGATCTGGAAAATTCAATCTATAAATATTTTCTATACTTAAAATAAAGTAAGTCGAAATTAAAGAAAGAAAAATTATTAATGAAATTGAAAAATATAATTTTATTTTATTGTTTCTAATAGTAATGTAAGACAAATTCAATAGAGAAAAGAAGGGCCAAACTAAATAAACATATAATACTTCATCAAATTGCCATAATATTTCAGAATATTTAAAGATATCCTCACGATCCAAATTCCAAATAGACCATAAAAATAACAAATAGAGAAATAATGCAAAATAAAAGTATACAATAAAACAATTAGCATCCTTGTCTTGGAAAAGATTTATATTATTCATACTTTATATTAAAAAATTAAATTTTTTATGGATGAGACCATACTCTTGATTCCCATTCTATTACATAATACATTTTATTTTCTCCATAAGGATTATCCATCCAAACAAATATGAATTCATGTCTTGGAGTATTAGAATTCGGATCTCTGTTCAAGTCAAAAACAGTTACCCCAACCCCTTGGGTATGCCAGCCATAGCCACTAATATAAGGATAGAATGGTCCTAATTTTCTTTCCCATGAAGAATATTGACCGTTATAATTGAAATTCCAAAGAATTACATATTCAATCCTATTATTTTGTCTAAGGGGCCAAGCCCCATCCCACATATAAGCTATTATTATTTCGGGAATATTATTTTTATCCAAATCTGGATTCATTATCACTGAAGCTCCCAAACCTGCTATTTGATCTTGAGCAGTAACAAGCACTTCAGAAGATATCGAACTAAAACTTAAATCAGGATTCATATCCCAACCTATTTTGTATTTAATGTAGAAAGGACCATGGATATAGATTGGACCCCATGTTACAAAAACTATATCTAGTCTATTGTTTCTGTTGAAGTCATATATTGCGATACCTAGATAGTAATTGGGTGGGGCATAAAGGTCAATACTTCTAATGCTACTCCAAGAAGATGCTATTCCATAAATATCCAAATTCCAGCCTACTCTATAATAGATTTTGTCAGGATAGACCCACCAGTTTCTTTCAAGCCATGCAACAAATAAATCAGGTCTTGGATTGCTATCTAGATTTGTTAAAGCTATTGCTAAGCCTGGGGTATCATCACCAATAGAATCAGGTATTAATCTTATTGAACTCCAGCTCGAAGCATAACCATCTTGATCCAAATTCCAGCCTATTTTGTAATAAATCCAGTTTGGACCTGACGGATTGTCTATCCAAGCTACTATAAGATCTGGTCTGGAATTATAGTCAATGTAGCCAATGGTAGCATCAGACTCAGCTGTTTCCCAACCGAACCATATGCTTTCTACATTATAAATTGCAGGATACATCCATCTTGCACCTGCCTTATCGCCCCATTCTATTCGATAACCACTATGCATGATCTGTATTATATCTCCGACAAGGTCTGATTTATTATACAGATCGTCTAATGAAATTACATGGCCCAATTCATGTAAAGCTACTCGTTTAACAGAAGAATAGGTCCAAGGTTCAGGAAGACTATCGTTGAAAACGATATCTGCATCAAATATTATGCCAGTAAACGGTACAACAAAAAGCCAAGTTCTCGCTGCGATCTCCATCGGTTTAGACCCAAGACATGGATCCCAATCCTGACTTGGAATAGGATATTGGACATGCTTCCAACTAATGTGACTATGAAAATCTGGAAAACATATAAAAGGCGACTCTAACCAAGGTTTAGATTCTTCTTCTATTTTAAAAGTAAATCCTATTAAGTTATTCCATTCTCTTACAGCTTCTCTTACAGCGTCGAATTCGCTCTCCCCTGTCATATCATCCGTCCCTATAACGAAATGAAACTTGTATTTAGCATCTTGAAAGTAAATTGGTTGCCACCAAATTACACGATCTCTTAAAATTAGATAGCCGTATGGCTGATCTACCGGCTTATTCGTAGTCATACTCATTACATTATATCCATAATCTATCTTATTTGATAAATTGGTATTATTACTAGTTACGATATCAAGTATTAAATTTGCATAAAATTCTGGTGAATTAAGCAAAATAAAGTAAAAATTGTATGTACCATTTATCCAGCGAGAATCTATCGGATAACTTATTCTATCAAATAATATTCCATAACTATTTGGGGGATAAACTGTTGAATTAATCTCATAAAATATTGAAATTAATAACGTTGTAGCCAATGTTGAATTATTAACATTTACAGCCCCCAATTCAAAATCCATATCATCAAATTCCAAAGGAGTATCATATGGATTATTTAAAACAATCTCTAAACAAATATCTTCTCCTTCATAATATACCGTTCTATTATCACATGTTCTTAAAGTGAAAACCTGATAGTTCAAGGCTGAAGGATTTGTAGTTTTTACAAAGTTTTCATTTAATCCTATTATGAAGCTGCTTGTTAGCAACATTACCATAACCTGCAAAGAGTATAACCTCTTCATAAATAAATAAATAAATAGCTATATAAATTTTTCTTATGAAACATTTTAAAATTGATTCCAACAATTCTCATTTGTCCCTCATTTCTTGAACTTTCTTAACTATTTAATTCGATACCACATAAAATATGTAATTTTACTACATGTCGCGGAATTAATGCTATATTTTACAAAGAGAGACTTAGTTATTGCAGATAAAATAGATCCTCTTAAACCTAAAATTAAAATTCTAAATTTTCTATAATTCTTTTTAATTCATTTAAAAATAATGCCCCATCATACCCATCAATGAATCTGTGATCAAATGCGAGTGTGAAATAAGAGAAATTTTGAAGAACTAGACCTTCCTGCGTTATCTCAATTTCTTTGAAAATGCTACCTATAGCAAGTATTGCTATTTGCAGATAGTTTATTATTGGATCGAATTGAATTATACCATAAGGACCCAAATTAGTTATAGTAAAAGTTGATCCTGATACATCTTCTAAGCTTAGCTCATTGGCTTCAGCTTTGTTTTGTAAAGTTTCTAATTCGTCGGAAACATTTATGATATCCTTCTTATCTACATCTTTTATTACTGGAGTAACCAAGCCTTGCTTTGTTTGAACAGCGATAGCGATGTTTATTCTATTATAAATTCTCCATTCATTTTTTACGAATAAAGAATTTAGCTTACGGTGCTTTTTTAAAGCTTCAGCGACAGCCTTTGTTAAAAGAGCAGTCAAAGATATTTTCTTTGAATATTTGTCCTCAAGATTTTTTCTCAAATTTAAGAGTTTATCCATTTTAACCTTGATTGTAAGTCTGGCTGTAGGTATTTCTATGTTAGCTTTACTCATTTTATCAGCGATTTGTTTTCTAAGCGTAGATATTTCTTCTATGTTATATTCTTGCACTTGTTCCAAGTATCTTTTAACATCTTCTACAGTAATTATGCCTCTCGGACCCGTTCCCTTTATTTTACTTAAATCTATTCCCTTTTCTCTAGCAAGTCTTCTGGCCATAGGCATTGCTCTAACTATTTCTCCAACTTCTTTCCTTTCAATTACTTCTTCATGCTTTTCTTCAACTTTAACTTCCTTGTTCTCTATTGCTTTTCTAGCTTTATTATACGTATGAAGGAGAATATTAATAATATTAAAAAGAGAGAAAAACATAAAACGTTTACTTAAGCTTTTTGATTAAGAAAAGCCTAGAAATTAAAACTCTTGTTTACAGTTCTTTTATCTAGATAAAAGCTTCTTAGAACTATTTAAATTAATAAATCTTTTGTGGATTCATATTGAAAAATAATATTTTAACTACTTCAAGAGGTAATTGATCTTTCATTGCTTTCGATATTGTTCTTGCTTCTATTTCTTTTACGTAATCTTCTGTAAACTTCAAAGGTAAGCTTACTAAATTATCAATCATATCCAATATTAAAGGAAGACCTGTAGCAGGATTGAAGAAATCTTTCATAGATACTACTTTCAATAATTCTTCGATGCTCAAGTTTGGATGCTCAATTTCGCACGTAGCTACATCACTATAAGCTTTAACATGAATTCTAGAAAGTTTTTCAAAATGATCAATATTTAAGCCTAGGCTTTCAAAAGGCTCATAGGCTTTTTCTCTTGCATGTTCAAGGATGTTATCCTTTATTTCACCCTTTGAGATTAGCGATGCTACTTCATTGTAAATTTGAATTGAATTCCCAATTCCATTCTTTATCAAATCTCTATAATCAAAGATTGATTGTTTTGGCATCAAGTGAGTTAAAATCATTCGATCTAGCATCTCAACGTAGCGAGGATCGTTATTTTTTAAGAATATCCATGCCCCAATAACCTTTGTTCTAGTTCTTTTCACAATAGCCAATACCTTCTTGCTATCGATTAGCTCATTAGTTAAATCGAAAACGTTTCCTAGCAATTCTTTCATTTTATCGCTGAGCAATCCTTCTTTTTTAAGTCTTAGCAAAGGATATATGAAACCATAAAAGCTACCGTCAATTAAAACATAGTCTACATCATTCAATATTTCTTTAGCGATTTTCCTTTCCAAATAGCTTAAAATTAAGCTTAAGCGATAAGAAACTGTTGCATCTGAGAATTTTTGCTTTTCCTTTATTGAATAAGTTTTGAATTTCTCTTCTCTTTTATTATTCTTTAAAATCAGTGTTCCTGCGCTTAAAACGGCTACTTTCATGCCTAGCCTATTGCTTATGCTCATTGATCTACTACCATCTACTGCAGCTATCGCTAAATCCTTCTCTAAAAACTCAAATTTATTAATACAAGATTTTAATTCTTCTGGTAAGCTTTTCAGCCTTTCATAGATTTCGATAGCTCTTTTCAAAATTGAATCTGAATCTTTTTCAGCTCTTTCATAAAACTGAGCTTGTAAATCGAGAGGTAATTGATACCAAGTAACTTCTTCTATTTCAAATGTCATATGTAATTAGCAAAGGTACAGGGCTTGGATTCATGACTCCAGCAAAATAAAATCTTCCATCTTCTAAAGTTAGGAGATAGTCTGCAGTAATTCCATATGGTTCAAGCCAATCCCGTGCTCCTCCTTGACTTGAAGCATCTAAAGGATGCAAACGACCATAAAAGTTGGTATTGAGATTTCTTCTAACTGCTGCATTTATTCCTATTTCACCTGCTATTCCTTGTGCTATTAAAGTAAGGTTAAGCTTATGCTTTCTTCCCAATGCAGCCAAATTTTTAATTTCCTCTGTAACTTTCTTTTGAATTCCATCAGGATTGAAAGGGCAATATTGAGGAGCTTCATCGATTATTAAAGCCAAGTATAGATCTATTCCTTTTAACATCATGTTATGCAATTGTGATGATAACGTTAAAAAGAAGCTCAATTTGATCTTCGATGAGAAACCTGACATGTCTATTACAACTAGCTTATTTTGTTCGATTAAATCGAATATAGATGTAAGCTCAATATTACCCATTAAATGCTTTATTTGCTCAGGAGTTACTTTACTTAATGCTCTTCTAAAAGCTCTTTCATAAGCAGTCCTGAACCTATTATCTACTTCAAATTCTCTAAGATGATTCTCTAAGACTATTTTTAATTGATATTCATCTTTACCTTTTATTCTTTCATGCCATCTAGAAACGAAATCTTCTATAGCAGATTCTAGATTTTTATTGTCATAGAAATTATCAGTCAAATCAGCAAAGTAATCAAAAATTGCTTGACTATCCATCTTAATTTGAGAAATCTTGATTACATTATCCTTAAAATAAGGAACGTAATCAACACCGCTCCAATCTAAAACTAAAACTTTATATTTGTTTTTAAGATAGAAAGGTATCAGAACTTTCCTCGTAAACCAAGATTTACCTGTTCCTGTAGTACCGAAAATTCCTACATGATATGGTATATAAAATGCATCTGCAGGCACTTTCCAATTTCTATGTCCTTCTAAATATGCATCTAAATAAGAAAGTTCTTTGCATGAGTTTTTTATTAATTCGCATGGATTCTCGTTTTCTTCAAATAAATAAACAGAAGATCTAGGTTGTATTATATACCTATTCGGTACCAGCTTTTCTTCACTCCTAAATGAACCGATGGGGATTATTTCAAAAGAATAAATTTCTCTTGAGCTAGATGGTTCGCCACCTACTTTTGCATAGGCTATATCAGGTCTATATCTTGAAGGATTTAACAATTCGTTCTTGCCTGAACCTTTCCTTAAAATTCCAATTATTTTATTAATAGGATTCTCTTCTGAACCATTGTAGATAAGCACTATAGCTTCTCTTTCTATTATATCTTCAAATCCATGCATAAGGATTACTCTAGCTCTAGTTTCACTACTATCATCAGCAATAATTCCAATTTTTTTCACATGGTAAAATAATTATTAAATTTTTTAAATATTTGTTTACTTAATTGAAGTAAAGTTTAATCTTTTTTGAAGAATGAAGCAAAATATTCGAGAAGACTTTTAATTTAATTGAAATAAAAATAATTTAGCTTGAAACATGCGAGATTAAAACTTAGTTCAAGGCTATACGATATATTATTAAATAATCAATTCTTAATATGATGAAATCTAGGAAGGATTTCGACGTAATAATAGTTGGAGCAGGTATAGCTGGAGCTTCTTTGTTATTCATTTTATCACGTTTTTCAAATGTCAGAAACATTGGCTTGTTAGAAAAAGAAAAAGATATAGCTAAAGGCAATTCGTATTTTGAATATAATAGTAAAACGTTACATGAAGGTTTTGCTGAAACAAATTATAGCTTTGCTAAAATGAAAAGAATGAAGTTCGCTTCCTCAATGGTTAAGAATTATTTAGTTAAAAGATTTGGATTCATTCCTAACTTTCATGAGTTTAAAGGAAGCGTAGCTTATCATTTGCCTTTCTTCGTTATTGCTATCGAAAACGAAATTGATTTTTTAGAGAAGAAATTTGAACAAATAAAAATGCTATTTCCTGATGTAGAGCTCATTTCAAAAAAAGAACTTGAAATAATGGAGCCGAAAATAATCGAAGGTAGAAAAGAAGAGATAGTTGCACTATACAAGAAAAATGGAGTGGCTATAAATTTTGGAAGTTTGGCTAAATATCTAATAAATGATTCACTTAATGAAAATATACCAATTTATTTAGATAATGAAGTTAGAGATATAAAAATAATAGATGATAAGATTATAGTCAAAACAAATAAAGAAGAATTCTCATGTAATTTTTTAATTTTTACAGCTTCTTCAAATAGTTATTATTTTGCAAAAAAGATGGGATTTCTAAATGAATATGGTCTTATTCATGTTAGAGGAAATTACTACAGATATCCTTTAGTATTGAGGAGCAAAGTATATAGAGTACAGACAGAGAAAATACCTTTCGTTGAAGTACATGCAGATCCAAATCCTTTCATAGCTGAACCAATTTTAGAGCTTGGACCTACAGCTGAGTTATGTTTTTCTAAAGAATTGCTAAAAGATTTCGATTTGGAATATTTTATTGAAGATTTCCTTTCAAATTACAGTTTGATGAACTCTTTAGTTAACATACTTAAAGAAAGCGAGATAAGAAGATTCATGTTCAAAAACCTTTTTTACAAATTACCTTTTCTTGGCAAGAAACTCTTTGCTGAAGAAGCGAGAAAAATCATTCCAAAATTGAAGCATGAGCATTTAGTATTTAAAAAAGGAGGTATAAGACCGCAGCTCATCGATATTAAAAATAAGAAAATGCTCCTTGGAGAAAGAAATTTCTATTTTGGAAAGTTAGTTTTTTGCATTACACCTTCTCCAGGCGCAAGTGCTTCATTGCTCAATGCATATGAGATAAGTAGTTATGTTTGTAAAGAGCTAGGTAAAAAATTCTATGAAGATGAATTCATAAATTATTTTAAAATTGAAAAAGAATACATCAAGTTAAGGTAGCATAAAATTCTTTTTTAGCATAGAATTCCTCAGACAAGTATGCTCTTTCACCATTTATGACAAGCTCTTTAGGAAGCTTCCTTGAATTATATCGAGAAGCCATTGAATAACCGTATGCTCCTGCACAAAGAATGGCTAAGACATCTCCTTCTTTTACTTTAGGTAGTTTCCTTTTCACTGCAAATATATCTCCAGTCTCACAAAGGTTACCTACAACACTGACCTCTTCAAGCTCACCTTCAACGTTATTACAATTTATAATCTCATGATAAGAATTGTACAAGACTGGTCTGATCAAATGATTAAACCCGCTATTTACACCTACAATAACATGGCCATATCTTTTCTTAACTTCTGTAACTTTTACTAGCAATACACCTGCATCAGCAACGATATATCTTCCAGGTTCAAATGAAACAGCATTTGTATCGATATCTTTCAAAATCTCAAAGATGTTGCTAGCATAATATTCTAAAGGGAATTCGTTTTGGTCTTCCTTATATTTAACTCCAGGCCCGCCTCCTAAATCGAGAAAATCAAGATCGATTCCAAATTTTGACTTAATTTCTTTTGCTTTATTAACTAAGATCTTAACAGTTTCTAAAAATTCATCAACTTCTTCCTTTCTTGACCAGTTAGAACCAACGTGTTCGTGCAATCCTTTAATATCGAATCCTAAATTTATTGCTAATCTAATTACAGAATCTAGTTCATCAATAGGTATTGAGAATTTTATAGGATGACCATGCGCTTCAATACCTGCAGTTATTGTTTTCCAACTGTGACCAACACCTTTTATTCCAGGATCTATTCGAAAAGAAATTTCGTTTTTCATATCTAATTCCTTCATTTTCAAAAGACAGGAAAGAGAGTCGACGTTTATTCTTATTTTGAAAGGTTTTACTTGTAATAAATCGTCATAGCTTAAACTTGAACCTGTAAATAAAATCTTATTTTCTTCAAAGCCTAAACTAATAGCAAGCAAAACTTCTTCAGGCGAAACCGCATCTATCCAACAACCTTTTTCTTTGAGTATTTTAAGCAAGTATGTATTAGAATTGGCTTTCATTGAATAATGAACTCTAACTTCTCTATCAGCATATTTTTTAAGCATATTATAAAATCTTTGATAGTTCTCTAGAACCCTTTTTGCATTATACACGTATATCGGCGTTCCAAAGCGATTAGCTAAATTAACTGCAGAATAATTTGCAATGTATAATTCATTGTTTTTAATTTCCAAATGTCCTTTAATCTCCCACCACATCTAAATATGCTTCTCCCTTCAAGACATATGTTACAGGACCCTTCATGATCACGCCTTCATCTGTAATTTTAATGAATAAACTTCCTCCTGGTAACTTAACTTCTACTTCCTTATCTGTATACCCATAATAATTCGCTATGAAAGCTGTTGCACATGCGCCTGAACCACATGCCAAAGTCATGCCTGCACCCCTTTCCCAAACGTATAATTTTATCTTTTTCATATCTTCGATATAGGCGAATTCAACATTAGTTCTATTAGGGAATTCTTTATGATTTTCTATGAAGAAACCATAATCCAATGTATATTGCTTTAATTTATCCTTTTCATTGCTGAATATAATAAAATGAGGATTGCCAATCGAAGCCTTTACGCCTTTGAATTTCTTAGTGCCAATTTCTATTTCAGCTTCTCCGATTATCTCAACTTTTCCCATATTAACACTTACCATGTTTCCTTCAACAAAGGTTTTAACAATACGAGAACCGACTTCGATTTCTGCCTCGCTTCCTGCATAGTCTTTATCGAGCAAATATTTAGCGAACATCCTAATTCCGTTTCCGCACATTTCAGCTTCGCTTCCATCTGGATTGAATATTCGCATTTTATATTTTGCTAGTTTACCTTTATTGAGTACTAAGATTCCATCAGAACCTATGCCGAAATTCTTATCAGAAAGTACGACTGCGATTTCTCTATAGTAATCTTCTAACTTTGAATCTAAATCTTCAATAATTATGTAACTATTTCCCAATGCATGCATTTTCGTTACTTGAATTTTCATAGCTTTTCTTTTATAATCTCAGAAGCTAATTTAATATACTCATCGTTTGCAACCAAAGCGAATCTGATAAACCTATTGGCTTCTTCATCTTCATTTAAAGCCAAATATTTTCCTGGCGTAGCGTTAATTCCGATTTTATTTTTCTCATCTAAACTAAGCAATCTTTTTGCAAAACTAATGGAATCATTGACTTTAGCCCAAATATATATCGTGGCTTCAGAATAACATTTTATTCCCTTGCTTTCTAAAGCTTCTTTAAGCATAGTTCTTCTTCTTGAATAAACCTTTCTCATATACTCAACATGGCTATCATTTTTGAACGCATAAATCGCAGCTTCTTGCAACACATTAGCTATTCCTGAATCGATTTGAGTTTTTAATGCTGTAAAATATTTTATTATCTCTTCACCTCCAACGACGAAACCGACTCTTAAGCCAGTAGCGTTATTTCTTTTGGACAATGAATGAAATGCGACAAGATTGCTCCAGTCATTTGAAGCTTCAAGTATTGAAGGTGGTGATTCATTTTCATAAATATCGATGTATGCTTCATCAGAAGCGACTAACACATTATGTTTTCTTGAAATTGCTACCAATTCAGCATAGAAATCTCTTCTTGCAATAACGGTTGTTGGATTATTTGGATAATTTATCCACATTATCTTTGGCTTATATTTTTTCATCAAATCTTCTATCTCATTCAAATCAGGCAAGAAGTGATTTTCCTCTCTAATTTGATAATAGATTGGTATACCGTTTGCAAATATGGTTCCAGATTTATAAGGAGGATAACCTATTGAAGGTATCAATACACGATCTCCTTGATTAAGAAAAGCTAACGGAAAATGAAATATTGCTTCTTTTGAACCGCTCGTTACGATGATTTGTTTTTTATAATCGACATCTAATTTGAATCTCCTTTTTAGCCATTCAGCAATAGTATATTTGAGTTCTTCGCGACCGTCATAAGGAGGATAACCGCTTTTAACATGCTTTTCAGCACCTTTCTTTAAACCTTCTAAAATACCTTCATACATAGGATCGCTAGGATCGCCAACACCGAGATCTATTATTCGATATCCTTTTTTTAAGAAATCTTGTTTGATCTTATCAACTTCAGCAAAACTGTAACTGAGGAATTGTTTTAATGTATCGCTAGGCTCGATCATATCATATTCTTATATTTCAATAATTCTGCAATCAAGATAGCTCCACCTGCTCCTCCTCTTATAGTGTTATTTCCTAGAACTAAAAACTTATAATCTAGCACATTGCATTTTCTGATTCTTCCTACTACTGAAGCCATGCCGTTAGCTAAATTTCTATCAAGCCTTGGTTGCGGCCTATCTTCTTCTTTTAGTATTATGATGGGCTTTACATGTGAAGGAAGTTGATATTTTTTCAAAGGATCGAAATCATCTAAACAACCGATGAATTCATCCATGCTTGGCTTATTTTCTAGTTCAACAGATACAGATTCCATATGGCCATCACTTACGAATACTCTATTACAAGTTGCGCTAACAGATATGTTCGCAAAATTTATTCTTCCATTTTCTACTTTTCCTAGTATTTTCAAAGTTTCGTTCTCTATTTTATCTTCTTCTAGAGGAATGTAAGGGATTATATTATCGATAATGTCTAAAGATGCGACTCCTGGATAACCTGCACCGCTTAGAGCTTGCATAGTTGTTACGATTACTTTTCTAATTTTGAACTTTTCATGAAGAGGTTTCAAAACTAGACAAAGATGAGTAGTTGAGCAATTGGGATGGGTAACTATAAATCCTTTGAAACCTCTTCTCCTTTTTTGTACTTCAATTAGCTGCAAGCTCTCAGGATTCACTTCAGGGATTAGCAAAGGAACATCTTCATCCATTCTATGATTTCTAGCATTACTTATCACAACATAGCCTTCCTTTGCGAACTCTTCTTCAATAGGCCCTGCAACGCTTGCATCTAATGCTGAGAATACTATTTTACAATCAAGATTTGGTTTACATTCTTTTACTACTTTACCTTTAACTTCATGAGGAATTTCTCCTCCTAGCTTCCATCTATGCTTCATTACTTCCTCATACGTTTTACCTGCAGACTTTTCTGAGGCAGCCAATTCTGTAATCTCGAACCAAGGATGATTTGACAGTAGTTTTATGTATCTTTGACCGACAATTCCTGTTGCCCCTAAAATACCTACAGGTATCCTATTCATTTTCGAAAAACACCTCGTGCAATTCTCTAACACATAAATCAGCCAATTCTTGATTTACCACAAAGCTTATGTTTATCTTTGAAGAACCTGCAGATATCATTTCAATATTTATTCCTTTTTCACCTAGAACTGAGAAAGCCCTTCCTGCAATGTTCGGTTCTTGATTTATTTCTTTACCTACTAATGAAATCGATGCTCTTGAAGTATATAATTCAACATCAGCAATTTCCTTGAGATCTTTAATCAAATCTTCAACATCGTATTTATCTTCAAAAGTTAATGATACGTTTACTTCAGAAGTCGATATTAGATCAACAGATATCTTATGTTTATTGAATACCTCAAATATTTTGTATAGATAACCATATGCTAAGAACATTTTAGGAGTATGTATATTGATAACATTGATATTTTTCTTTGATACAATCGCAATAACCTTTCTTTTTCTTTCAACGTTTGCAACAATATAAGTTCCTTTATTAGAAGGATTGAAAGAATTCAAAATTCTAATAGGTATGCTTTTCCTCTTTGCAGGCAAAAGAGTCTTAGGATGCAATACTTTCGCCCCGAAATATGCTAATTCATAAGCTTCTTCATAAGTTAACGCATCTATGACTCTTGCATTAGGACAAACTTTAGGATCAGCCGTCATAACTCCATCAACATCTGTCCATATTTGAACTTCCTCAGCATTGACAGCCGCACCGATTATCGTAGCGGTATAATCACTACCTCCACGACCTAGCGTTGTTATCCTTCCTTTTAGATCTTTGCCTATGAAACCAGTTATTACAGGAATGCAATTCCTTAAGTTTGATAAGTTTTTATTAATAATTTCATAAGATTGCTCGAGTACTTCAGCATTTCCAAAATTTGAATCTGTAATTAATCCTATGTCATAAGCATTGAATTGTTTTGCATTCATTCCAGTATCATTGAGATATTCAGCTATTATTTTAGAAGAAATTCTTTCGCCGAAAGACATGACTAAATCCAAAATCTTTGCATTAAGCTCTTTTAGATAGCTTATTCCTTTTAATACAACTTCTAATTCTTTGAACTCTTCTTTTACAATATCAAAGCTTATCCCTAATTCATCCATAACTTTAAGATGCCTATTAACAATCCAATCTAGATTAACATCTCCTTTTAATGCATTGTATGCTAAATTTATTAGATGATCGGTTACACCGTTAAAAGCTGAAACTACTATGATTGGATTTCTATGAATATTTTCGCTTGCAATTTTAGCTAGATTCTTTATTCTTTCTGCACTACCTACTGAGGTGCCTCCGAATTTCATCACAATCATTTCAAATCAACTCGCTGAAGACATCAATGAAATTATAAAAACCCTTCTTATTTATGATCCATTTCGCAGCTAGTAATGCGCCAAGAGCAAAACCTTTTCTATTTTTTGCTTCATGTTTTAGCTCTATGTTATCGAATTCGCTATCGAAGCCTACTACATGAAGACCAAAAACATGACCTGCTCTTATGCTTGCTACGTGCAATTCTTCAGGTTCTATTCTTCTGTTTATCACTTCAGCTAAAATCTTCTTTTTTCTCTCGATTTTGCTTAGTAATATGTTAGCAATTTGAAGGGCAGTTCCAGAAGGGGAATCTATTTTCTTATTATGATGGATCTCATAAACATAAACATCATACCATTTAGCTTTGTTAAACAATTCCGCAGCCTTGTTAATCATTGCGAAGAATAAGTTCACACCTATTGAGAAGTTGGGACTATATATGAAACCTATCTCATTTTCTTCAACTATCTTTTTAACGATGTTTATCTTATCATACCAACCCGTAGTGCCCATTACAATGTTACGTTTCAACTTAGCAAGCTTCTCAACATTGCTTACGACAGCATCAGCTCTCGAAAAATCCAATGCTACATCGACATTTTTAAGAGCTTCATGCGTAATTTCTCTATGCGTTGCCTCAGGATCTGTTGGATCTATGATTGAAACAACGTTTATTTTATTTTCTTTCGCAACTTCATGAATCGCTCTGCCCATTTTTCCATAACCTATTATTGCAATATTCATTTCAGTTTGAAGTAATCTTGGTATTGTGAAAGGATTTTTTTGAGCTTTTCTAAATTATGAGGTTGCATATTGCAAAGTGGTAATCTGCATGGACCAGCTTTCATACCTGCAAGGTTCATCATGGTTTTAATTGGTATCGGATTTGTTTCGATAAAAGCAGCTTTGAAAAGAGGAAGTAAGCGATAATGCAATTCTTTCGCTCTTTGAAAATCTCCTTTCAATGCAGATTCGACCATTTCAACCAAAGGTTTTGGAAGTATATTACTGATAACGGATATCACGCCCTTACCTCCTAAAGCCATTATTGGAAGGGTAAGGTTATCATCACCGCTTAAAACAACTAATCTACTACCTAAAGCTTCAATAATATCCATAACTTGTGCGATGTTTCCTGAAGCTTCTTTAACAGCTACGATATTGTCAAACTGAGATAATCTAACTAAGGTCTGCACCTCAATGTTTACCCCTGTCCTTCCAGGAATGTTATAGATAATGATTGGTATATTAACTGATTCGCTAATTGCTTTGAAATGTAAATACAAGCCCTCTTGAGTAGGTTTATTGTAATACGGCGCAACAACAAGTAAGCCATCAGCTCCGAGATCTTGGGCTTCTTTTGATAGATGAATAGCTTCTTCTGTTGAATTAGTACCAGTGCCCACAATCACAGGTATTTTTCCATTTGCTTCATCGATTACTGTTTTTATTATCAGTTTCCTTTCTTCTTCTCTGATTGTAGGAGACTCTCCAGTAGTTCCTAAAGGAACCAATCCATGGATTCCGTTTTCTATTTGGAATCTTACATTTTCTCTTAAAGCTTCTAAATCAAGAGAAAGGTCTTGCCTAAAAGGCGTTACTAATGCTGTTAGTACACCAACAAATCTACTATTTCTTTCCCCATTGAAAAGATGGTTTATTTTTTAAGTATTTAAATCTTTCGTTTTTTATTATAGGAATCAAGAAGGTCTTTCCATTAATCATGAATTATTAAATTACAGTAGCATTATCTAAACTTTAAGTAATTCAATATTTTAAAAGAGAAAATGTGGATAATCACCTCCAAAAATTTTATTTTTGATATTCTAATATTGAATGTAAGCTATATATTACTAGATGGATGGGCCAGTTGAAGTGAAGATACTTTTAAAAAGATATGATTGTAAAGTCATGGAACATCTTCAAGACGAGAAATTGGTGATTTCAAAGATTATTGTAAGAGATAAATTTTCTGATCATTTGATAAACGGTCAAATAAGCTCTGAGATGGAAGAAAAATTAAAGGAAAGCGGTATAAAAACGATCAAAATGCCAGATAAGGGAACATGGGTAAGGACTACAAGTTGCTCTGCTTGCAAGTTCTTAGGAAGCACAGATGCAATAATATTGAGTGCAACACCCTTATCAAGATATGAAATTGTTTATAGATTAATAGTCCCCCCTCTAGGTTATTTAAAGCAAATATTAAAAGGATTGGGAGACTTAGGTTTACAGCCAAAAATAATTGAACTAAAAAGATTAACGCCAACTAACAAGAGATCAGAAGAAGAGCTCACCGAGAGACAACTTCAAGCATTAATTCTTGCATACAAGAAAGGTTATTTTGATGATGATAGAAAAATTACCCTTACTGGGCTGGCTAAAATTCTTGGAATTTCTCCTTCTTCTGCTCAAGAATTAATGAAAAGGGCTATGAAAAAAGTTGTGAAAGCATATTTAAAGCATTTTGAAGAAAATCCATAAAATATTTAAATATTGTTTTCGATATCGAAATCGATATGTGGCATCATTTATGGTTAAGAAGAAGAATTGGAAGAGAAGGAACTCTTAAATTCATAATACTATGGTTATTAAGTGAACAGCCAAGAAATGGCGTAGAAATTATAAATGAAATTGAAAAATTGAGCTGGGGATGGTGGAGACCTTCGCCAGGTTCAGTATATCCAACTTTAGCAAGTTTAACGAATGAAGGTTTAATAGTCAAAAGACAGGATGGAAGATATCAAATAACCGAAAAAGGAATTGAAGAAATTGAAGATATATTTCCTATAAGAAAAGCAAGAAAAATTGAAGATATATTGAATGAAATAGAGGGTTATATACAATACTTGGAAGAAGTTGGAAAAGATAAATTGATTAATTACAAAGAAAAAATTGAATCGTTAAAATTAAGAATTGAAAAGTTGATTTAAAATGGAAGTAATAATTAAAGCTATAAATTTGACTAAAAAGTTTGGCTCTTTAGTCGCTGTAAATCATATTAATTTTGAAGTTTATAAAGGTGAAATATTTGGATTCCTAGGACCCAACGGTGCTGGAAAAACAACGACTGTAAATATGTTAACAACCATTTTGAAACCAACAGAAGGTACTGCGACGATAAATGGTTACGATATAGTTAAAGATGCAGTAAAAGTTAGACAAACAATTGGAGTTGTCCATCAAGAATTTACAGCTGATGAGGATTTAACAGGATATGAAAACATGATGCTTGCCGCTGCTCTTTATGGAATACCGAAAAATGTAGCAAAGCAAAGAGTCGAAGAATTGTTGAAAATGGTAGAACTAACAAATGCAAAAGATAGAAAAGTTGAAACATATTCAGGAGGGATGAGAAGAAGGCTTGAAGTAGCTATGGGTCTGATAAACAGGCCAGCGGTATTATTCTTGGATGAACCTACACTAGGTTTGGATGTTCAAACGAGAACTGCGATTTGGTCTTACATATTGAAATTAAAAGAAGAATATAACATGACAATTTTCATGACTACCCATTACTTAGAAGAAGCAGATGCATATTGCGATAGAATTGCAATCATAGATAAAGGAAGGATACTGAAGATAGGGGCTCCTTCTGAACTTAAGGAAAGCTTAGGTGGCGGCGTCATAGCAATACAAATAGCCAGTAATGTTGATGAGGCTGTAAAAGTAATTTCTCAACTTGATGGAGTTTTAGATATTAAGAGTGATAAAGAGAAAATTAGGATAAAGGCTAAAAACATAAATAATTTAACGCCTGAACTTTTAAGAAGTTTATTTGAAAAAGGGATAAAAGTAACTAAATTAGAAATGAGCGAACCTACCTTGGATGAGGTATATCTTGAACTAACAGGGAGAAGTCTAAGAGATGAACAAGCAAGTTGGGAAGAAATTTTCAGCATGAGAAGAACAATAAGAAGAGCTAGAGCCTAGATTTATTAAAATCTTTCATTCTTTATTCTTAAAATTTATATCGATATAATCATAAGAATTAAAGTTAATGAATAACAAGGAAACCAAAGGTATCAAACAAGACTTATCTGAATTTATTTCGGAAGCCTATAGGATTGTCGAAGAAGCCAGTGCAAGAAATATACATCTCCGAATACTAGGCGCTTTGGCTGTATATATTCATATTAAGGATGATCATTACTGCATAGATTTGTTAAACAAAATCGGTAGACTTGATGAAAAAACACTATTCACTGATTTAGATTTAATTGGTTATAGTTGCCAAAGAAAAGAGGTCGCTAAATTGATGGAAAATCTAGGTTACATACCTGACAGAATGATCAATAGTATGTTTGGAAACAAAAGGATGATATTTTATCATCCCAATAATTATTATCATGTTGATATCTTCTATGATAAATTAGAATTTAGCCATGATGTTATATTTGGTTCAGATCCAATAAATGGAAGGCTAAAGCTTGATTATCCAACAATTTCTCTTACTGATTTAGTTTTAGAGAAATTGCAAATTAATAAAATTAATAAAAAGGATCTTGTTGATCTATTACTAATATTTCTTTCTCATGATATAAGCACAAACGATAATGAAAAAGAATTTATCAATGCTTCATATATTGCCGATATTCTTTCAGATGACTGGGGTTTTTGGTATGATGCGACGAATAATCTTAATAATTTAAAGAATTTTGCTACAGAAATTTTTTCGACATATCAAGTAGATGAAAATTATGTGAAAAAGTTCAATGAAAGAATTAATGCGCTTTTAAAAATAATTGAAGAAAGACCAAAGACTAAGAAATGGATAAAAAGATCAAAAGATGGTACTAATAAAATTTGGTATAGAGAAGTAGAAGAAATTATTAGATAGTGATAACTTCTTACTAAAATTTATAAGTTAAAAAATTACTTATATTTAATGGTTTCGGGTGAAACCAGATTTTACGTAAGAAGGTCTTCAGGACTTATAAGAACGATTTCAGGAAGAAGCGCACTAATAGCAAATCTTGTGGGCATGGGAATTTTAGTAAATATATTCTGGGTATATTACGCTTCAGCATTATATCCAAACGCGGATCTACCTTCAACGGTCTTCATAGCAATGGTATTGAACTTGCTTATAGCATATGTATATTGGATGCTAGCTACAGCCATGCCCAGAACGGGAGGAGATTATGTCTATGTTAGTAGAATATTTCACCCTGCTCTAGGTTTCATGGAAAATCTCATGTTTGTAGTAATAATGATAAGTTGGGCAGGACTATTCCCACAATTAATAGCTTCACAAGCTTTACAAATGGTCTTCGCGAACATTTATATGGTTACTAATAATTCCTATTATCTATCAATAGCTCAATGGTTACAAACACCTGATGCACAATTCATAGTAGGTTTCATAATCGTTACAATAGTGATACTTCTCATGCTTCTTCCAGTAAAATGGATATTTAGAATAGTTTTAGCTTTGTTCATAATCCAATATTTAGAATAGTTTTAGCTTTGTTCATAATCCAAGCTATAATATATATTTGGTTTATAGCTACACTAGCTACAGTTTCCCATCAAACCTTCATTACTGCTTTCGATAATAAGCTTGGACATGGCGCATATCAAAATATACTAAATACAGCCAAAAGTCAAAATGTTGATTGGACCATCACGCTAGAAGGAACTTTTGTAGGTATAGTTTATACAATGCTCAGTTACATAGGTTATGCGAATAGTGCATATTTTGCAGGTGAAGTTAAAGGAGATCCTAAATCTGCACAAGGTCTCGCCATATTTGCAGCCCCTATAATTTTTGCAGTTATCATCTATATCTTATACGCGGTTATATACAATACATTCGGTCATGATTTTTTAGTTGCCGCTTCTACATTAGCAATAAACGGAAATTCTGCATGGACATTGCCTGCAGCACCTTCTCCGGCTCATTTAGTTTCTATAATCAGTGATAATTTAGCATTCGTTATCGCTGTTCCTTTAGGATTGATTTTAACATTTTTTGGCTTTGCATTAATCTATTTCTTCGTTCCAACAAGAAACATCTTTGCTTATGCCTTTGATAGAATCATACCTACGAAGATAGCAGAGGTTAATAAATACGGAGTACCTTGGATTGCGGTCATCATTTATGGTATCATTGCATACATTTCATTATATTTAACAGTTTATACCACTGTTTTTAGCTATCTTGCTTATTCAAATTTCGGTTGGTGGCTATCAGTAGCTATAGTAATGTTTGCAGGAGCTGCATTTCCATATCTAAAAAAGGATATATTTGAAGTTTCTCCTTCTATCGTAAAGAAAAAAATAGCAAGAATTCCTGTTTTAACAATAGTAGGAGTTATAGGAGGTATTCTATCTCTATGGGTCTCCTATTCAACTATACTTCCATCATTCACAGGAGCTCCTTTAAATCCATTCTATGTTGCGATATTGCTATTAGTTTATGTAATCGCTCTAATAATATTTGCAATATCTTACTTCGTACAAAAATCTAGAGGAGTACCTATGGAATTGATTGGAAAAGAATTACCTCCTACTTAAATTAATTTTTTATCCTGAAGTAAACAAAAAGCCATTTAACTTATCTCTTGATATATCGAGAATTACTCCATTAAGAATTCCTATTGAATATTCGCTTCCAGGATTGAAACAATGCGTTTGTCCTATTTTTGTGTAACCTTTAGATTCGTGTATATGACCATGCAAGCCTATAAGAGGTTGGTATTTTTCGATAGCCTTTCTCACTGCAATACTCCCTACGTGAACGAATTCAGGCTCGCCTCCTGGCGTGAGCACTGGTCTTAATTCCTTATCTAATTTTGGTGCAATGTCTAAATGAGTATTATAAGGAGGAACATGAATATTGAATATTGATCGCTTCAATTCTCTTAAAGAATCAACTAGTCTATCTATTTTATCAGCCAAAACCTCTTCAGGAAGATCACCAGGGAGATTCCAAGGTGTAGGATTTGAATAGCCTAAACTTATCATTTCATGCTCTTCATCAATCCATACAACTTTTTCATTAGGATAAATTACATAACTCGAATTTTTCAATACTTCTTCGCATATAGGAGGATCGTCATTACCAATATTTATTATAACTTTTTTATTCAACGACTTTAATCTTACCTCCGCTAGCTTACACCATTGTTGAATGTTCTCTTTAATAATTTCATTGAACATTCTTTCCATTTTTTGCTCGTCTTTTATCAGTAAATTCCATTCTTCTTCTTCAACTATTAAAGGATAATCTCCTTGAGCTCTAATTGTTCTTTTAATCTCCTCTAGTTGTTTTTCATTTTCAGCTTTGAGAAAATTTCCTTTAACCTCAGCGAAGAAACTATTACCTTTCTTGAAAATAGGTATGATAGCTTTCCCTGCTATGTCTCCTCCAATTATTAAAACCTGTGCATTGTATATTTTTGCAGCATTCAAAAATTTTAGGAATAATTTATCTGAACCATGAATATCTGTAACGAAAAACACTCTTGTCTTGCTCACGGATTAATTAAATAATTTTACAATTAAATAAAAAATGTGATTCTTGAACCTTAAGCTTATTAAGATGATTCTACAAAATCATGCATAATGGAAAAGCAAAATCTAAGCTACTTTCATGGATTATGGGCTTTGACTAATAGAGAACTAAAGAAGTGGTATAAAGCGCCTGTAATCCTACTCCTTTCCTTATTCCAACCTATCATGTGGCTTTTATTATTCGGCAAATCAATGAATTTAGGCTCAATGTTTACCGGCTCAAGTTTAAATATTCCTGGATTAAACGTACCGAAGGAACTAATTAATCAAATAGCGAATCAAATTCTAATGCAAAGATTTGGAACGACTGATTACTTTTCTTATCTAGCTGCAGGAATGGTTTCTTTCATAATGTTATTTACTGCTATGAGTAGCGGTATGACGATTGTATGGGATCGAAGATTAGGAGTATTGAATAAACTTTTAACAACACCTGTTCCAAGAGCTACAATAGTATTTAGCAAGACTCTCTCTTCAGTTTTAAGAGCTTTAACTCAGGCTACAATAGTACTGCTTGCAGCGACTTTATTAGGTATGCAATTCAAGGCAGGTTTAACGGTAATAGATGTCCTCTTGGTATATTCTGCATTGTTTTTCATGGCTATTGGTTTAGCTTCTTTATTCATTATGCTTGCATTAAGAGCCACAAGTTGGGAATCTCAAATGGCTATAATGAACCTTTTGAATCTACCTTTAATGTTCTCTAGCAATGCCTTTTATCCTATTGATATCATGCCTTCATGGCTACAACCTGTAGCGTATGTTAACCCAATAACTTATACTAATGATGTTGTAAGACAACTTTTGATAGGAACTACAGGCATAAATACCATTACATTTGACTTTATGTATTTAATGTCTTTCGGAACAATTCTTACAGTAATTGGAATGATTTTATCTTGGAGATATTTAAGTAAATAGTTTTAAAATATAAAATTTTATAAAAATAATAACTAATAAATCTTATAATAGTTGCCTATTAAAATGCCTATAATGTATAATATACCAAAATATAATGTAAGATTTGCTACAATAGGATCTGCGTTTACAGGAATTTCTTTTTCAAATTTTTTGATTATTTTATAAGCTTGATATATGGAAATAAAAGATAATATTGCGAAAAATTCGCCCAAGTATGCTACTACTCCTGCTATAACATAACAAGTTACTAATAAAATTTTGAACAAATTCAAGGCTTTTCTTCTACCTAAAATTATTGGAATTGTTTTTATTCCTGCTTGCATATCATATTCTATATCTCGTAAATTATTAGCCATTAAAACTAACGCAACCAATATGCCAATAGGAATGCTTGCTATGAGAACAATAAAGCTGGCCTTTAAAGTTAGGACATAATATGTTCCTAAAACCATGAAAGGGCCCCATATTAATGCAACGAAAGGTTCACCTAACGCTTTATATTTTAAAGATAATTGAGGTAATGTATAAAGTACGCTTACAAGTAAACCAATGAATAATAGAAGTATAACAATAGCGTTTCTAATTAAATATAAGTAAAAAGCGATAGCGATGACTAAGGCATATAGCATAAATATCGCAGATAAAAAAGATGAACGACTTATTTCGCCAAATAAATAAGGATGGGGTCTATATTTAGAAGTTGGAGCTCCTTCTTTATCGACCTTAGTTTTAACATCGAAGTAATCGTTAATCATATTTGTAGCTGCATGAGCTATAATGAGACCGATGAGCGAGATTGAATATATAAATGCATTGAACTCATTCAAGGCAAATGATGCTCCTAATGCTGAAGATATTACTGTCATTACAAATGACCATGGTCTTGTGGCAAGAAACCAAGTTTTTAGTTTCATGTTAAAGGAAATATTACGAAAACTAGTTCCGTCCACGTTATATGTGATGCGATGACTGCTAATAAAGATTTACTCCAGTTATATAAAAAGCCCCATAAAATACCCATGACAAATGCAACAAATATGAGAGGTATATTTAAAGATGATATATGCACAGATGAATAGATTATCGAAGTTATTAACACAGATTTATAAAAGCCATAAGAATGCAAAAGCGAATTCTGCACATAACCTCTCCAAAAAATCTCTTCACAAGAACTCGTAAAAATTAAAATAATGAAGATTATGGTAGGTTCAATTCCTACTGAAAGATTATAAACCGATTTTGCACCTTCGTATACAAGTTTTTGGAAAATATAGAAACCAAAATAAAGTAGTATATAAAAAATAAAACCAGATAATAAACCTATAAGTAAAAATTTTAAATTAGGTTTAGAAAACTTAATATTTTTTAAATTAAATAAAGCAATTATAAGCAAGATTATTGATGAAATTAGTAGTCTAATCCAAAAATTGAAAATTTCCACCCTAAATAAGAAGAACCAAATAATAAATGCAATCAATATTGAATATTTTAGCTTCACCTTGAAAAAGTCTTAATAGCTTCCTCTATTTTTCCTACAGGTGAAATTATAAAAGTATCGTATCCTATTTTAAAGAAACTCTCGAATCTTGAAAGAGCATTTTCTTTACTACCTGTTGCAGTTAAAGCCAAAACCATTTCATCACTTACAAGCTTTGAAGCAAAACTTAAATCTCTTCTCATCCATGCCTCTCTAATTTCTTTCATTTTATCAATTTTAACTCCATACTCAACTAAACTTTCTTCCTTTACAACATCAGCGAGTTGATATAAGAAATAAGGATCTCGTTTAACAGCTTCTATTGCTTCTCTATCATTTTCATCAACTGAAACTAACACATAACATGCTTTGATTATTTTTTTATTGTATTTTTCTTCTCCTTTTTTAACCCAATTCAGCATTCTCTCGATATCCTTAGGTGTCATGACACCTGGAGATGTTATCACTCCATCTGCAAATGAAGGCGCATAACTAAGCGTTTTCTCACTGAGAGAGGCTATATAGATGGGTATGTATTTAGTTGGTTTAGTGAATAAAGCAAATCCGTTAATTCTATAAAATTTTCCTTCATAATGTACTCTTTCTCCATTAGTTAGTGCTTTTATTATTTTGACAGCCTCTGCTATTCTTTTCAAAGGTTTGGTCTCTTTTACAGGATGTATTGGATATCCTATTAAAGGAAGCCAAGGAAAACCTCCCAGACCTAATCCTAGAATGAATCTACCTCTAGACAAATTTTGTAACGTTATTGCAGAAGAGGCAATCATAATAGGATGTCTTGTTATAACGCTAGTACAACCGATACCAAGTTTTATTTTCTTATTTAACTGAGATAGTATTGCAATTATAGCAAAACTATCTCCATATATGGGATTTTCATGTACCCAAAACGTATCATAGTTTAAATTATCTGCAAGTTCAACTAGATTTAAGAGTCTTTCTAATTGTATAAGCCCCACAGGTATAGATAAGCCAAAGCTTATACTAGCCATACTATTCTTCTAATATTTCGTGCTAATAAATTTTGCCATAATTTTAATTAGAAAATGTAACTTTATCAAATTAGTATAATAAATTTTGTTTTACTTAGGCATTATTTTTCAATTAATAATCTTTTTTTGCCTTCAGATCTAATTTTTAAAAATGTTTCACCATCTATATTTTTTACTTCAATTCCATATTTTTTAAAAGAATCTATTTCAAAATTATATTCTGTATAAATTCCCATTTTATTAAGCAATGAATTTGCTTCTTCTAAGGAATTTGCTTCTTTGACTACTTCTGAAAGTATATTTATCGATGCAACTTTAATTGGATCAAGGAAAAACATTACAGAAGATGTTGGCGTTACAAATACCTTTCTCGTTCTCTTCCTTATTTCAACTTCGCCGTAATAACCAAGAAATGCATCTAAAGGTATTTTTGATGCCTCACTTTCAGCTTCTTTTAAAACATTCTTAACTATTTCAGCAGTCTCGATATCATAACCTTTTATGTCAATTAGTCCTTCCATTTTAGCTATTTCACTAATTCTCTTTAAGAAATCTTCATGACTTATTTCGCCGTCGCTTCCACACCCTATAACGCCTATGATAACATTGAAACCGTATTGCTTTAATTTAAGCATAGTAGCTAAAGAAATCGCATCAACAAGAGGGCTGATTAAAGATTCTTCATTCCCTCTCGCTAATACATCTCCTCCTGCATCTACACCAATTATTAACTTAATGTTTTCTTTTTCTGCAAATTCCTTAATACAAAGAGCTAAATGATTAGGTCCTAGCTTATTATTCAAAGCAATTCCATTTTCAATCTCCAACGCTTTAATTACTTTGACTAAAGTAGGAATTACTACTTGGTTTGCTCTTATTGCATAGCTTTTCTCATTGAGTAAATAAATGCAATCATTGAATTTTACAGCGTTTCTTAAATCCTCAAAATTTATTGGTCCAGGAACAGGATCGATTACATATCTTTCCCAAATAATAGAGCCTAGAATTGTTTCATAACCAAGTTTTTTATAATAGTTCATTGCAAGTATTGCAGAAATACAATCACCTGCTCCTCCAGCTCCAAATATTAAAGCTTTCATTACGAAGTCATTTTGTAAGAATTGGTGAATAAGTAGAAACTCTCCTAGCGGCAAGTCTTTCTTTTCTAAATTTTTCAACTTTTTTAGGATCTATATCAACTACAATAAATCCTTCTTCACTTCCTAATTCTTTATATATAAAAGGTATTACAACATCTTCTTCTATCTTAAAATCAACAACGAAACTATTCCCTAAAAACATAGGCGGAAGCAAGGCATTAATAGTAGCTATGTGAACTCTATTCTCTAAAGCCCTTGTTAAGACATATAATTTCCATGGATCAAAACCTTTTTGCTTTATTCTTGCAGGAGCAAATATTAACTCTGCACCTTTCAATACTAATATTCTTACAGCTTCAGGATATACAAGGTCATGACATATTGAAATAGCTATCCTTGTATCCTTGAAATTAAAAACGTTGTATTCATCACCAGGCACAGCGACTTCTTTTTCTGCACCAAATAAATGAATTTTCCTTTGACTTCCAATAATCTCACCGCTCTCATCTATAAGGAAGCTAGCAACTTCAGTAATTTCTTTATTTTTTATATAATTACCCCCTGTTATTATAGATATTCCATACTTTTTTGCAGAATCTGAAAGTTGTTTTAATATCTCATCGAAATTATAAGAGATTATCCAATGCTCAGGTAAACATGCGATTTCTGCTTTTTCTTTGCTTGCTTCTTCAATGAGCTTCATTACTCTTTTCAAAACTTCCTCTTTATCCCCCTTTGAATTAGGCTGAATAAGAGCTATTCTAAGCATTAATCATTGAATGATCATACTTTTATATATTTACTCAAAGCTGTTCTCCACTCTTCTGGAATTTCTAATGGTTTCCTTTCGTTGTTAGCTAGAACATCTTTTACGTAACCTTCCGCTGCCTCTCTACCATCTTCTTTAAAAATTAAATGTCTATATGTTATACTTGTTTTACCTATTCTCTCAATCCACGTCTTTATCGTTATTTGCTCATCAAATTCTAAAGGTAGCAAGTATTTGCAACTTGCTTCTGCACATAAGAAGACCCAACCTTTTTTCTCCATTTCTCTTTGATTTATACCAGCTTCTCTAAGTAATTCGATCCTTGCAACATCGAAATAAACAAAATAATTTGCATAGTATACAATTTTTAAGCAATCTGTTTCTGATAACCTAACTCGTAATTTACATTGATGCATATTCTATTAACGGATTCACCTTTTTAAATTTAGCAAGAATAAATGGTTCAATATTATCTATATTTATTTATTAATATCTATATGAAGGTTTATGAATATAATAGATTTAGCCTTATATTTATTTTTAAACGCTTTTTATATATAGAAATATATAAATAACATAAAAAATAAATTTATATATCCAAATAGATAAAAATGATATATGATGAATAATTCTAGAGCTTTAACAAAAGCAACTGCAATAATAATTGCTGTAATAGTAATAATTGCTGCAGTAGGAGCGGGAGTATACTTCGCATATTTCTATTCAGCAGCACCTTCAACACAGCCTCCAACAGCACCAGCTGGAATAAAAATAGGTTTGCTAACGCATCTTACCGGATCTGTATCTCCTACAGGACAGGACATGCTTAGAGCTTTCCAATTGGCTGTTGAAGAAATAAACGAACAAGGTGGTGTATATGTTAAAGAATTCAACAAGAAATTACCGTTCATTCCAATTATAGAAGACCAACAAAGTGATCAGCAAAAAACAATCGATGCTGCAAACAGATTAGTAAATCAACACAAAGTGGATATAATTGTAGGCGGTTTCGGTAGCGCATTCATATATGCTGCTCAGCCTATTATAGCTCAATCACAAACGCCTTATATTATTACAGGAGTCTCGACGCCTAGAGTTGTTACAAGGACTGATATAGATACAAGCTGGTTTGTATTGTATCAAGCTGTAGGACCGGAACACGGAGCTTCAATAGCATTGATCCTTGCTGAAGCTGTTAAACCAGTTGTTGCTCCCAATAGAAATTTGAAAGTAGCAGTAATATACCAAGATTCTCCATTCGGTCAAGATTTCTTCTTAGGTATTAATCAAACAACTATAAATAGAAATTTACCTTTAACTTTTGTCTACGTTGGTAAATTCAAAGTTGGAACAACTGATTTTCATGCTTTATTATCCCAAGCCGCAGCTGCTAAGCCAGACGTAATAGTTCCTATTGGATTTATTGCAGAAACAATTAATGCAATTCAACAAGGAGTCAACGATTTAGGTCTAAAGAAAATCTGGGGCCCTGTTTGCACATGTGTTGATGACGTTACTTACTACAAAAACCTAGGAAAAGCAGGAGATTATTCTTTAATGCAGACTTATTATGGACCATATAGCAGTCATCCATCAGTAAGGGAAAAAGTCCAGAATTTCGTGAAGAAATTCAAAGAAAGATGGGGTGTATTACCAGGTTCTCAAGGTATTTCAGTTTATGATGCAGTCTATATTGCAGCAAAGGCTATTGAGCTAGCAGGAACTCTAGATAAGACTAAAATAAGAGATACTTTAAGAAGCATGACTATCGATCAATTAACGATTGCTGTACCAAATGGAAAGATTCATTTTGGAGAAAAAGGACAGCAAACATTTGAAATATATGGAGTACAATTAAGATGGAATGAAACGCTTAAAGAACTACGCCCTGTTATAATTTGGCCTTCTAATATGAAAGAAGCAAACTTCCAGGTTCCTCCAGACTTCCAACCTGGAGAATAAATGATAATTTTTTTATCGATTTTTTCTGAATCATTTTATAGTATTTTATTCTGGGGTTTAATAATCGGTATAATCTATAGCTTACTAGCTTTAGGTCTTAACATAATTTTTGGCGTTATGAAAGTTGTAAATTTCGCACATGGTGAGATTATGATTACTGGAGCATATATAACGTATTTCATATCTACTATGTTTAATATTGATCCTTTCTTTTCAATTCCTATTTCAATGGTAATAGTTGGTTTATTAGGAATGAGTATTGAAAGAGCATTTTTCAGACCTATAAAAGGAACTTCAAAACTCAATGAAATATTCGTTAGCATTGCATTAATACTAATAATTCAAAATTCTCTAGCACAAACAGTTCTTGAAGTAAATAAGGAAGTAAAGCCTGTATTGATGACAACAGCTTTTAGTAGTTATTCAATCGAACTAGGTTCTTTATTATTGCCTTTAAACTATTTGATCATCTTAATGGTAACTTCGATTTTCTTGTTTTTATTTTACATAATAATAATGAAAACAAGTTTTGGAAGAAGACTTAGAGCTACAAGCCAGAATAGAAACGCTGCAAATTTGATGGGGATTAATGTTGAAAGAATAGATATGATAAGCTTTGGTATAGGTGCTTCTTTAGCTGCCATGGCTGGCTCTTTTTTTGGAATTATAAGTAGTTTCGATGTTTACTCAGGAACTTTACCTGCAATAAAGGCATTTGCAATAATCATATTAGGAGGGTTAGGAAGCATTCCAGGTGCGATTGCAGGAGGTTTAATTCTAGGAATGGCAGAAAACATAGCACTCGCTACATTAGGAGGTTCATGGGGAGATGCAATAGCATTTTTGATACTAACAATTGTTTTGATTTTAAGACCATCAGGTATATTCGGGAGAGAATGATGAACAAAATTTTTGGAAAGATTCAAATCACAGTTATAGCAACATTGCTTATTATTCCTCTATTATTTCCCGATGTTTATTATTTACAAATTTTCTCACTAATACTTGTATTTGCTATTTACTCAATGAGCTGGAATATCCTTACTTATTCAGGACAAGCTTCTCTAGGACATGCAGCGTTTCTTGGAATAGGAGCATACTCTTCAGTTTTATTAGTAAAGAATTTAGGATTTCCACCTTTATTGGCAATCTTTATAGGTCCTATTCTTGCAGCAGTTATTGGTTTAGCATTGGGAATAATTGTTTTGAGATTAAGAGAATGGTTTTTAGCAATGGTTACTTTTGGATTTTCATTAATTGTGCAAGCTATTATCGTTGATGATAGATTGAGATTTTTGACTGATGGTTGGAATGGAATTTTCGCAAAACCTCTCGTAAGTTATACTTCAAATTATCAATTTATCAACTATTATATCATAGCAGCAGTTGCAATCGGAGTTTATATAATTACTCTGATTATCTACAATTCCAAGCTAGGTTATGCGCTTAAAGCGATCGATGAAAATGAAGCATTAGCAAAGATTTCAGGAATAAACACGACTTTTTATAAAGTCTTTGCATTCGTAATAAGTACTTATCTAGCAGGTGTTGCAGGAGCACTTTATGTTCACGGAATTACTTTATTTGTTTCACCTGAAATATTTAGTGTCCAAAATTCATTTTGGCCTTTGATATTTACTTTAGCAGGCGGTCTTAAAACTTCTGAAGGCCCAATTTTAGGAGCTTTCGTTATTTGGATGATATGGATTCAACTTAGTTCGTTTGCAGGATATTTAGCACTTCTTGGTATAGGTTGCATCTTAGCAATAATTATTATATTCGCGCCAAAAGGTTTGCTTGAATTATTTTCAAGAATTGCTAATATAATCCGAGGTAGACAGATTTAATTTTTTCATTATTTTTCAATTCTTCAGCGCTACCTTCAATTACTATTCTTCCATTTTCCATAACATAACCCCTGTCTGCAATGTTAAGTGCAAGTCTTAAGCTTTGTTCAACTAATAGAATTGTCAATCCGCTTTCTCTCAGCTTAGGCAATATTTCGAATATCTTCGCAACTATCTTTGGCGCTAAGCCTGTAGATGGTTCATCAAGAATAAGTAATGAAGGTTCAGAAGCAAGAGCTCTAGCAATAGCGAGCATCTGTTGTTCACCGCCGCTTAAAGTTTTTGCTAATTGTTTTTTCTTTTCTTTAAGTACAGGAAATAGATTAAAGACTTTTTCGATGATTTCCTTACTTTCAATCTTTTTTCTTGAATTTTCAATTCCTATCAATAAATTCTCTTCTACACTCATGTAAGGAAATAGCTCTCTTGTTTCAGGAACCAAAGTAACACCTAATTTAACTCGTTCATAAGGTTGAAGCCCTGTTATATCTTTACCTTTATAAAGAATCTTACCTTTATATGGTCTTATAAAACCTGCAATAACCTTTAAAGTTGTTGTCTTACCAGCTCCATTGGGGCCTAAAAGACAAACGATTTCTTTTTCTTTAATTTCAAGATTAACACCCCATAATACTTGAAGTTTTCCATATCCTGCTTCAATTTCTTTCAAAAAGAGCATTTAATGGACTTTTCCTAAATAGGCTTCTACAACAGAAGGGGCTCGCATTACCTCTTCAGGATTACCTTCAGCAATCTTTCTTCCAAAATCTAATACCATAACTCTTTCACATAATTTGCTAATTATTCTAGTATTATGTTCCACAACCATTAAAGTTATGCCTTCTTCTCTTATTTGGTTCAACAATTTAATGTATTGATTTGCTTGTTCAACATTCAAACCTGTATAGAATTCATCTAGCAATAAAATCTTGGGATTAGTTGCAAGTGCTCTTGCTAAATCTAATCGTTTAAGTTCTGAAGTATTTAGATTCGAAGCTAAAGTATTTAATTTTGATGAAAGTCCGCAAAATTCTGCAAGCTCCTTTATTCTTTCTTCAGTTTTAATCTTTTTATCGTTATTAAACAATAAGGCAATTGCTATGTTTTCTTTAACCGTTAAATTCGGAAAGCAAAATGGTATTTGGAAAGTTCTGTTTATCCCTAATTTGCAAATTTCATGCGGCTTATATCCAGTGATATCTTGACCATTGAAAAAAATTTTCCCCTTTTCAGGTTTAAGAAAACCAGTTATTACATTAATCAAAGTTGTTTTACCTGCACCATTAGCACCAACTAAGCCGAAAATTTCTTTTTCTTTTAAGCCAAAGCTTACATCGTTTAAAACGATATGACCGCCAAACTTTTTAATAATTCGCTCACCGCGTAATATCATTTTGCTAATATATGATTATGCAAGAATATAAGTCTTAATACAATTCTAGTATTTTTAATATAATGGAAAACGAAAATGAGAAACTCTATGAAGTGATAAGAGAAGACAACTATACAAAATTTCTAGGCATCAAATGCATAGAAATAAGGAAAGGATACGCAAAGTATTCGATGGTAGTTAAAGAAAATATGATAAACTTTCATAACGTAGCTCATGGAGGGGTAATATTTTCTTTGGCTGACGCAGCATTCGCAGCTGCAAGCAATTCTGAAGGAATTAGATCTTTGGCTTTGGTAGTAGAGATTTGCTATAGAAGACCTGTTCATGCAGGTGAGGAGATAATAGCTGAAGCAAAAGAAGAAAGTGGAGGAAAAAGGACAGCGGTGTATTCAATAAAAGTCTATAACAAAGAAGGAGAAGTGATTGCTTTGTGCCAAGCTACTGTTTATAGAACAGGTGAGAAAATAATTACTGATTAGGCTTTATTGAGAATCCAGCTTCGCTCTTTTTTAAACTCTCTAGCAAAGTCTGAACATGACTTATTAAATGTAGCGTATTCCTTTCTAAGAATGGCATGTTATTATCCTTTGCTATTTTATATATTTCGCTCAATTCTCTAAGGATCAAATCCAATTTTTCTTCAATTTCTTTCATAGTTCTTTTACTATTATTCTCTTAGACTTACCTTCATAACGAGGTAACGTATTCGGATATACTGGAACTAGCTTTGGTGTAACGAATATTAATGTTCTAGCTAAGTCATTTCTTATTTTCTCTAGTAAAACTTCTTTATCTTTATGATCCAATCCTTCTTTAAATTCAAGGTTAATTATGAATTCTCCTGAAGGTCTATCTACAATTACTTGATATTCAATAACTTCTGGATAGTTCAATAATACTTTTTGGATATCCAGAGGCCAAATCTTTGCTCCTTTAAAGTATATTACATCGTCAACTCTACCTTTTATCCACATACATCTAGGAAAAGCATTTCTTCCACAAGGACATTTATCTTCATCTAGAACTGTTATATCCCTCATTCTATATCTAATGAAAGGCATAGCTTCTTTAGTTAAAGTAGTAACGACCATTTCACCTTCTTCGCCTGGACCAACAGGTTCAAGGGTTTCTGGATCTACAATTTCTAAAAAGAAATGGTCTACCCAAAAATGAAAGCCATTTTCATATTCACATTCTTGACCAGCTCCAGGACCTAATAGTTCAGTTGCTCCGTATACATTTCTCGCTCCTCCTCCTTTTTCTTTGAGAGCAAATCCTTCTTCAAGTCTTTTCCTCACTTCTTCAGTCCATGTTTCAGCACCTGGTATTGTTATCTTTAAAGATGATTTCTTAGGATCCATTCCTTTTTTAGTCATCAATTCTAGTATGTGAAGCTGATATGAAGGTGTTCCAGTCATAACTGTAGGTTTGAAATCTTGGATTATGTTCAGCATTGCTTCAGTCCTTCCTACACCCCATGGTATTACGGAAGCACCTACTAAATGAGAGCTTTGATGAAAACCTAGGCCGCCCGTAAAAAGACCGTAACCATATATATTCAAAATTATATCTCCTTTGCTCACACCTGCCGTAACTAAAGTCCTCGCCATTAAATGCATCCAAGTTTCGTAATCCTTAAATGTATAAGCGCCTATTGTAGGTTTACCAGTTGTACCGCTAGTCATATGCCATCCTATCAATTCCTGCCTTGGAACACATAGAAAGTCGCCACCATAAGGATAAGCATATTCTCTTAAGTCATCCTTAGTTGTGAATGGAAACTTCCTGATATCTCTTAATTCATTAAAATCATAAGGAGAAACTCCATGTTCTCTGAATTTCCTTTTGTAGAAAGGGCTCCTTTCATATACGTAATGGAGTATAAATTTTAGTCTTTTGCGTTGAATTTCCTCTATTTCTTTTTTAGGCGCTAATTCAATATTAGGTTCCCAATATTTTGTCATGACTATATTAAAGTATTATTAAAGAAATATTTTTCTGCAAAAACTTCTTTCAATTCATGAGTAAAACTACTTGTATCTAAATTAATTAATAAGATTTGTGCTTTAAGATATTAAGAAAATATTGGATTTTAATAGATTCTTGAGCATTTCATATTCTTGCTAAAATAAGGATCTACATTAAAATTTTAGGTCTTTAATTGAACTTAGAACAAATCTCCTAACTGGTAACTAACAAATACATCGTTTCCTAAATGATATAAGAGATAAATTTTCTTCATCTTTGCTTTTTCTACAACTTCCTTCTTTTTCTTAATTCTTTTGAAAATCATTAATGGTTCAAAGTCCTTCATTGAAAGTTTCTCTAATTTTAAGGCAAACTTTTCTACTTTTCTAGGTGTGATTGTTTGTTTAATCTCTCCTATCACTTTTAATCTTCTATTGTCCTTTATTGCTTCAATGTATAAATCAAATTCAATCTCATCTATAATTTTGGGTTCAAGGTGATCAATTGCATAGCCTTTTGCAATAAGCCAATTTCTTAATCCTCTTCTTACATTATCCTCTAATAGAGAACCTATGCTTCTGCCCAATCCTCCAACTTCCTTTCTTAATCTTCTTAATGCGATATCATGGCTTAATAAAATTCTACTCATTTCTTCAATGGTTTTTCTTAGTTCGGCAATAGCTTTAGTATTTTCTTCGGTTCTAGCTCTTAACTCAATTATAGCTTTTGTATTCTCTTCAGTTCTAGCTCTTAGTTCAGCAATTGCTTTGGTGTTTTCCTCGGTTCTAACCTTAAGCTCAGATATAGCTAGTCTTAATTCAGCAATTGCTTTGGTGTTTTCTTCAGTTCTTGATCTTAGCTCAACAATAGCTTTTGTATTCTCTTCAGTTCTAGCTCTTAACTCAATTATAGCTTTTGTGTTTTCTTCAGCTATCATTCTTAGTTCGGCAATTGCTTTGGTGTTTTCCTCAGTTCTTGATCTTAGTTCTGCAATTGCCAATCTCAATTCAGCAATTGCTTTGGTGTTTTCTTCAGTTCTTGATCTTAGTTCTTCAATGGTTTTTCTTAGTTCGGCAATAGCTTTGGTATTCTCCTCAGTTCTAGATTTTAGCTCGGCTATTGCCAATCTCAATTCAGCAATTGCTTTGGTGTTTTCTTCAGTTCTGATCTTAAGCTCACTAAGTGCTCTAGATATGTCCTTTAAAGATTCTAAAATAGGCTTAAATAGTATCTCTACCTCTGCTTTTATTAACTCCTGGATTGTGTGTATATCTTCTTTTGTAAGGGGGCTCACCTTAGTAATTTAAGGGCTAAGTATTTAATAAAGCTACAAGAATTATGTTAGCTATACTATCGAAAAATTGAGAAAATTATTCTTTGCCCTGATCTTTAAACATTATTTCTTTTTCTTCTTTAAGGTATCTATTATTTCTGAAATCTTTGTGTTAACTTGATTAACAATGAGATCTTTTTTATTTTTATCGTTTATCATGAAAATTAATAATGCTTCAATAGAGGTTGGACTTTTACTTTTAATATTTATGATAGGTTGAAAATGCTCATCTAAAAAATGCTTAATTTTAAACATATATTTCATTAATAAATTCTCAAATTCTGCAAAGTTAATATCGCTACTTAAGACAATTGGAATCGTTACTTTTTTCCATGCAGTAGGAGATAAATTCACACTGATTTCCTTCATGAAAATTGAATTAGGTATGCTTATCATTTCCCCTTTTTCATTCAATAAAATCGTAGCTATTGGATTAATTTCTATGACTTCGCCTTCATAATTCCCTACTCTAATTATATCGCCTCTGTTGAATGGTATATACGCATCTGAGAAATATTTACCAACAAGGTTTTCTAGAACATGCCTCATGGACATTATAGCCCCAATTCCTGCAAGAGCGACAACTAATAACAATATTTCTAGATTTAAACCAACTTGAGAAAGTGCAATTAAAGAACCTAATATCCAAATAAATATGCCAACTACCCTTCTTATGCTAGCAGAAACTGCAGGAAAAGTACCAGAAAGCAATTGCTTAAGTATTTTATCTATGATTATAACAATTAACCATGTAGCAACTATTATCACAAAGAAAATAATTAATTTATATATTATATCTAAAGGGATATATTGAAATACATTTAAATCTAGAAAAATTTTCATAAAAATGATGAAATTATTTCTATTTCTTTTTTCAATCCTTCTTCAATTGTGCATAATTGAGCAGTTTTATATCCTTCTTCTCCTAATCTTCTTGCCTTCTCTTCATTTGTTAGTAGATCAATTGCCTTTTCAGCTATTTCATTATAATCATAAGGATTTATTATGTATCCGTTTTCTCCTTCTTTAATTAACTCAGAAATCCCTGCGCTTTTACTTACAATTACTGGCCTCTTGAACAACCATGCTTCAACAACAACGAGACCAAATCCTTCAAGGATAGAAGGAAGAATGAAGAGATCTGCTCTTGAATAAGCTGCGTTTAACATTTTTTGGTCTAGATAACCTGTAATTACAACTTTTTCTTTTAGACCAAGCTCATTAGCAAGCTCTATTATTGTATTTCTAACGACATCTGCCTTAGACAATCCCAAACCTTGTCTGGAACTTGAAAAACTACCATCACCTACAAAGATCAATTTTGCATCCACACTCTTCCTTATTTCCTTCAAAGCTCTTACCAAAATAGGTTGATTCTTAGCATAATCAAGCCTTGCTACGCAAAGAATAATTTTTTCATCTTTTTTTATGTTGTATTTGGAACAAAATTCCCTTAAAATTACTTCTTCAGGATTTTTGTAAATTTTAGGATCTATATAAGGATAAGAAACGAAGCATTTGCCATTATAGCCTAGATTTTTTAGATTCTTTAAATAATCTCTTGTACTAACTATGATACCATCATAACTATTAAGATATATTGAAAGATTTGTCCTCCATTCAGAAGGGAGCATTTCTTCATAAAAAGGTATGTGCCATCTGAATAATTTTGGTTTCAAAGAACCTAACATGTTACCTATATTTAGTTGCTGAAAATCATGTATGTAAAAAATATCAAAGTCTAATTTCTTATCAAGCTCCAAAATTCTTTCCGCAACAATACGATTATAATAAACAAAATCTGCAAATTCTTCTCTCCAAATATTTTCGATAATCTTTTCCTTTTTCTCGAGCTTATGGAAAAATTTCCATAATTCCTCTTTGATAAAGCTATAATTTTTCAATATTGGCTCTGGTATCATGATGTGATTCAAAAAAATCTTACCCATTGATACTAGCTCTGGAGCATTAACATTAAGAGAGACCCAATAAGCTTCATCGAAATAATTCCGATTTATTAAAGATTCCAATAGAGGCAAAACCATTCTAACAACACCGCCTGTAGAAATCGTATAATCTATACCTTCGCTGAAGAAGTTCAAATCAACTTTGATAGAAGACGGTCCTTTATAATTTATGAATCTGATTGGAGGAGATTGAGTATTAACTAGAATGCGTTTCATAAACAAAATTATTCTTCGACTACTTATTAAATTTGCTTACTCAGAAGACCGTCGTCTCCTCATCTTTCAGACATCGGCTTTTTCATCATCGTCAATTTATACATAATTAAATAAATATTTCTTTTTATCTAGATGATGATATGTTCGATCCTTTAACTCTTTTAATAATACTTATACTAATCAGTTTCATCTCAGGATTATTTGGCTCTTTGACAGGGCTTGGAGGTGCAGCATTTCTCATTCCTTTTTACACTTTACTTCTCGGAATACCTTTAAGATACGCGGCAGGAGCAAGTTTAATATCTACAATTGCTACTTCAAGTGGTGCAGGTAGCGCATATGTAAGAGATAGAATTACAAATGTTAAAATAGCGATGAGTTTAGAAATAGGAACTACGTTGGGTTCAATAATAGGAGCCTTGACTGCTGCATATATTTATTCACATTCAATGGATATGATAGTTTTTATTTTATTCGGCTCTTTCCTAATTTCTCAAGTTTACATTCAGATAAGCAGATCAAGGACTGAATTGCCAAAAGATTTGCCCGAAGATAAGACTACTAAAATCTTTCAATTATATGGTAAATATTATGATAAGGCTTTGAAAAAAGAAATAATTTACCATGGTATTAGATGGTGGTTAGGCGCTTCGATAATGTTCATTGCAGGATTCTTTTCAGGATTGCTAGGAATTGGAGGAGGAGCCTTAAAGGTTTTAGCCATGGATTGGGCTATGAACTTGCCTATGAAAGTTAGCACAACAACTAGCAATTTTATGATAGGTGTTACAGCAGCGACAGGAAGCTCAATATTTTGGATCTTTGGTTATATTCAGCCTATTCTTGCAGGAGCCACTGCAATTGGAGTTCTATTAGGTTCTTTTTTAGGTTCAAAACTACTTGTCAGGATAACGAATAGAACTGTTAGATACATATTTTCTTCGTTACTCATAATCTTAGGAATTGAAATGATATTAAAAGGCTTAGGTTATGGAATTTGAAGATATAATTGGATATAGCTTGAGAATAGGCGTCATATTATCTATTTTATTCCTGATAACAGGTCTATCATTAATTTTCATTAGTGGTCAAGAAAACTTATTTCAAGAATTGATTAATTTGAATTCAAATCTTAATAGCAAAAATTTCAGTATAGAAATGATTATAAGCAACTTAATAAGCTTAGGTGGAATTGGCTTTATTTATTTTGGATTAATAATATTGATAGCTACGCCTATTTCAAGAGTATTCTTAGGAATTTTGCAATTCTATAAAGAAAGAAATTGGATCTATTTTATAATAACTTCAATTGTATTTTTTAACATACTATTTTCAATATTCTTTATACCTTATTTAATTAGTCTATAATAATCTTATTTTCTAAAAGTTTCATTAATTTTTCTTTAATAACTACGTATATGGATTTCTCAGGCAAATAAGCTTCATACTTTATTTTTTTATTATTATAAAATATTTCCAATTTTATTTCAAAATCATCTCTTGTAAAAGATACTTTTCCTAATTCTTTAATTTTAATTTGATTTAATTTATCATATTTTACTATAGGATTTAATTTAAATTTTATTTTATTATTTTTTAATATATTTTCTAGATCATTTATTTCTAGCAATTTACCGTAATAAATCTTGTTTAATTTATCAGAATAACCAGTAACTTCATAAAATAAAGTATTGATTGTCCCCCAAAATATATCGCTTAATAAATCGTAACCGAACGAACCTCCTTTGAATGGCAAAGTCTTTGCTTGCCAATTTGTCTCGAATTCTACAAGCGTATCTTCTGTGAAAGCTAAAAAACATCTTAGATAGCCGCCTCCTAAAGTTTTCCATGAGAATACATACTTCCAAGCATCAAGCATTGTTTCAATTTTTTTATTTTTAATTCCTTCCACGTTAAAGATTTAAAATGAGATATTATTAAATTTCAAAAAGCATCTATTTTCAACTTATGGTTTTTATCATCTCATTTAATTCTTTTAGACTATTCTCTAATTTCTCATCCATAAGTTCACTAAAGAATACTCTAATATTCTTTGATAGAAAATCGATCACAGTCATTATGTCTTTTCTAACTTCTTCTTCATTTCTATAACTTACTAAATTTGGGTCGAATCCATTATAAGAGAAAGAATGAAGCTCGAGTATAACTCTGACTGGAAAAGATACATTATAACCAATCTTCTCAAGATCGTAGGATATTCCTATGATTCCTCTGGTAGGTGCTGAATATCCAATTCTCTTATGCCACTCAACTTCTTTTTCTGTCTTATCTTGAATAATTTTATCAAGATTTTTTACAACCAATCCGCTTACCACAGCCTTAACAGCTAAGAATGCCTTTGAAGCAGCATCAGTTAGCAAACCTTTTTTAAGCATCTCAATTGATAGCTTAGCCTCAATTAATCCTTCAAGGATCTTTGCATAAACATAATTCTTTGGATCTTTTTTGTAATCTAATACCTCATGCACAAGATAAATCAGTATGTAAGAATAAAAAACTAGACTTTCTAAAATTTTTCATCTAAATAGTGAGAATTAAAGAAAAAACAAAATACAAAAAGTAAATTAGTTTATGAATAATTTTTATCTTATTTAGCTGGCGAAGAAGTAACCTTCTCGCTAACAAAGCCTTTTACACCTCTACCAGGATGTTCAGTTTTCTCCCACATTATTGGCTTGGTTATTTCTTGATACAAAGCTCTCAATGCTGCAAGAGGCATTAAAACATTCATGTAAACGATCATAAAAGGTATATATTTGTAATTTTTCTTACCTATCCCTTCTATAGCGGCTCCATATAACCATGCAAAATAATAAATTACATTGAAAATTAGAGGGGCAATTGCAAAAAAGGGAAAAGTATTAGAGAGAATACTAGTTGGAATTATCTTATAAAATTCTAATATCCAAATAATGGTCAAAGTATAAGCAACCCAATTTAGCATTACTGCAAAAGGAGCAATAAGCATAAGTATCATGCTCAATAAGTTGAGATAACCTATTCTTTTTGCAGTTCTAGGCCTAAAGAATACTGGTAAATATTTCCATAAAGTCTGTAACCATCCACGGAACCATCGAGATCTCTGCCTTAACCAAGCCTTAAAAGTAACAGGAGCTTCTTCCCATTGCCTTGCATCAATAACAGTAAATTTTGCTTTAGCTATATTGAATCTTACTGTCAATTCTGCATCTTCTGTTAAGTTTATCGAATCCCATCCTCCGACTTCTTTGATAATAGGTCTTCTGAAGTAGTTACCAGTACCTCCTAAAGGAGTGAATAATTTCAAATGACTTCTTCCATTCAAAAAAATTCTGAACCATCCTGCATATTCCATTGCAAATACTCTAGTAATCCAAGAATCTTCATAATTTCCAATTCTTAATATTGTCTGAACGTAATCATAACCGTGTTGCATTATTGCGGATGCTACTTTAAAGAAAATGTCGCGATCCAAAATATCTTCAACATCAACGATACCTATTATATCTCCAGTTGTAATATGGAAAACATCATTAAGCGCACTGGGTTTTGTTAAAAAATATCTCTTTCTTCTAACCAAAATAACACCTGGATATTTTTGTTGTAGCCAAAAGGCTATTCTCTCGCTAACTTCATCCTCAGTTACAACAACAACTTCTTTTTTATCTAAGGGATAATAGACATGATTGATCACGACATCTATAGTTCTGCTCAATATTTGCTCATTTCTTGCTGGAATTATAACAGATATTTTCGGTAAATAATTTAAATCTAGCTTAGGATTAAAAGGTTTTTTTGAACCAAAATAAATCATTATTATATGGTAAATTCCCCAAATTGTATAAAAAATAACTAAAAAATAAGCAAGAAATAATATAAATGGTCTTTGATAAAATAATAGCAATAAAACTATTAATATAATGAATGAAATAAATATAAAAAATCTTTTTTTATTCACTTATTTCTGAAACTAATTTTAATGGTATCTCTTCTTCTGATTTAACGTAGATAATCTTTATCCTTTCAGGATTTATTATTCTTGTAAACTTTGTAATGTTAATATCGCTTAATACAATAAGGTATATTTTACACTCTAAGTCCACCGATTTTGCTAATAGTTCGATAATTCTTTGATCTTTATCCCTAACATCCAATAACAATTCAACAACAGCTAAAAGTTCATCATCTTTCTTAATGACTAAAGGAAAAACATATTTTGTTCCACTCATTCCTAAAACTGAAGAAAGAACAAGAGCATTCAATCCCTTTTCGAAATTCAATCTCATGGAGCTTCTATATAAAATGTCTGCTAATTTAGAATAATAAGTTATTTGTTTTCCGAATTTGTATACAGGATAATTAAGAATGTCAGCTTCATCTACTTTGAATTTATGATTATTGCCGCATTTAAGTATTACGAGTGGAAATTGGAAAATATTTAGACAATCATTACATTTAAAAGAAATACCGGGTTTGCCATAATCAATTCCAACCGTTTTTAATGTTTTATTGCATTTTGGACAAACATACTTATCCAATTCTTTTATAAATTCCTGAACAGGAGCAATATATCCACATTCATAATGTATTAAAAAGTCCGATTTAATCAACGAAGAACTTTTGCAATTAGGACAAACTAGATTAATAGAAATATTAAGATCTTTACAAATAGGACAAGCTACAAAGGAAACTGTGGATTTAATTTCAAGCAACCCTCTTTCATAAAGTCTTTGCATTCTATGAGGTTGTATTCTTATTCCTTCAATCTCGTAAGCTATACCTTCGCTTGTTTGTATCGGTTGAATGACGTAGTCAATTCCCTTTATACTTATTATTGAAATTAATAACAAATCCTCATTCAATATAGCACTTTGTTGATTCTTTATGCTCTCGATGATTGCCATTTGAAAAATTTTTCTCATAAGATATTATAATGTTTTTTTTAAAAATATTTCAAAAACTATCCATAAAATTGATAAAATTTTAAAAAATGCTCAAGGGCTTTTATTCCATAACCCTACTATGACTTATTATTTTGAGAACAGCTGTCAAGATTGGGTATTACCTTAATAAATAAACGCTATTACCTTCAACTTCCCATGTTACATATATAACTTGCTGAGTATCATCCTAGTAAATTCATTCAAAATTTTAATAGGATAATTCGGATAAGGCATGGGGCTATCTTTTAACGTTGATTTTATACCAGCCAATTACCAGGAATATATGCCATTATTTTATAAATTGGCAAATTGATAGAAAAATGGTGGAAGGAAAGACAGCACAAATTGATAAATATGGTAGAATAATTATACCAGCTGAATGGAGGAAAATTTAGGGAAAAAGCGATAATGATTAAACTAAGCGAGGATGAGATTCTAATAAAATCCATAAGAAAGCGAGGTAAATTAACTGATTTTGTAGATTTCATTAAGATTGAAGTAAATAACTTTGAAGAAACACACGCTTTAAGAAATGTAATATATGGTTAGATTCTTCAATCTTCCTCCATGCTTACCTAAAGCCAAAAAGAGAACTCAAGGACTCAGAAAAAGGAGATAAAGAAAAAACAATTGACATACTTAAGAATATTGAAAACGGAGAGGAAGTCATCACATCAGTGGTTCATATTTCAGAAATTCTTAACATAATAGAAGCAAGATTAGGCTTGGATAAAACCATTATCTTCTTGGAAGATCTTCTTTCTATGGAAAATATAAAGATCGAAAAGCGGAGAAAAAGGATTATGAAGAAGCATTGATTATATCAGCAAGATTTAAGATAAGCCCTAATGATGCTCTTGCTTGCGTAATTTCAATGAGAAAGAACATAAAAGAGCTGTATAGCTTTGATAAACATTTTGATAATATACCATTCTTAAAGAGAATAACAAGTCCAAATCTTTCAAGCAATGAGGAGTCTGCAAAAAAATTACTTACTTTTTACAAACTGCTTTTCAATATTTACAATATTTCTTATTTTTTCATCTAAATCACCATAGCTAATTTTTTCAACTAAGCAAATCGCTGAATGTATACTATCAAATAAAGTCAGTTCTTTGTATTTCTTTCTTAACTCAGAAGCTTTTATTACATGAGTAAATCTAAGGCTAATAATGCTTACCCTGTCTCTGATTATATCCTTTAAAGCTTTGAATACGCTAATTATTTCATCTTCACTTCTTTTCTTAGCTCTAAGTAGCAAGTTAAGCTCTATTAAAGATGCTGGCGATAAGTAAAGTTTAAGATTTTTACTATGAAGTAACTTTATTGCATATTCATGATTTCTATCTTCAGGATTTAAAGCTAATAAAAATCCCGTTTCAACCAGTATCTTTTTCAATTTCTCTAATCGCCTCCTTTTCAGCAGTTATCCTATCCAAAGTAACTCCGCTTAATAACTTTGCTAGAACTTTATAAGGATTTTCCTTCATTTCATCGCTTTTCCTCAAAATTATCGCATTTCCTTCTACATATACTTTTAAAACACCACCTTCACGTAACTCCAATTTATCCCTTATTTCTTTAGGAATTAAGACTCTTCCTTTACTATCTATTCTGACATTTCTCTTTACCACGTAGATAAATACAAAGCATAGTATAAAAATTTTCCCACTTTAGTGGTAAATCTTTGAAGAAAATTTTTCAAATTACTATGGTGAATTTATTTAATAAAGCTGATATAAATTAGGTTAATGTTAGCTAAAAAAATATTATTCTTTGTGTTTTTTGCGAATAACTTTTTTAACTTCAAAAACTGTAACTACTGCGAGCATTGAAATCACGAGAATTATTAGTATAGTTTTGATATCGAATATATTAAATGAGAATTGCCATGGAGGTTGGTTTTGCCCGCCTGCACTAATAGAACCGCTAGTCAAAGCGAAAACTGGATCGCCAGGCTTCAAAGTAAATATCACTACTTTTTCATTAATATCTACCTGATAGTTTTTAACTTCTTGATAAGCTTCTGAGGTTGCATTGTACTTATATAAGTGTATTTGTGAAGGGTCAGATATGCCTAAATCTTCGAAAGATATTTTAACTGTTACAGAACCAGCTTCTGCGCTAAGTAAGTCTATTGAAATTATCTTGTATTTATTTGCACCTGCGAGTGAAGCTTCTGGATAAGGATTATCATGAAGCAAAGATACTTGAGCTTTGAAAGCTCCACTTGATTCTATTGTAACGCCAGTCTTGCCTTTAACAGTACCTGTTCCTTCTAAATATTCGACATCCTGCTTTATGCTTTTGTAATTTATAGTGCCTTCAACAGGTTTACTAAAAGCTACAGCTAATATCGTATAATTATCGCCGTAAATTTCAGCTGATCTTATCATTTTACCATTGAATAATGCAACGTATCTTGAATCGCTTCTAGGTAGCAAGATTTGTACGAGAGTAGAATTCGTAACGCTTATTCCTTTGTCAGAGATGGAAACAGGACCATCACTATAAACTTCAATTCCATTACCGCTTGCACTATATGGACCAAGCGTTAACGGAATATTTATCATAATGTTATAGAGCAATTGATCGTTAGCATATACTAATAAACTCGCATCTATTGATTCGTAATTAACAGCTTTCTTCATAGGCTTTAAAGTTATCATTTCAGTACTTCTAGCTTTTAAATTAACTACATTTGAGCTATAGCTTCCAGTTGCATTAGTTTCTAAAAGCTCAAGCTTAACGTTAACATCTTCATCTCCTACATTCGAAATAACTGCATTAATTTCATTTGTTACTGGATAGTAATTGACAAAAACATCTGAAGGATTTATAACTATTAGAGGGACTAGTTTTTCTAATGTATAACCATTAATCGTTGCATTATTTATTAACCTCGATGCATTATACAATATTTCTGAAATAGAATTTATTTTACTGTTTATATAATCTGTTTCTAACGCTAAGCTTCTTGAAGATGGTGAATTTACAATTGCGAAAAGTAAAAGCATAAGATCAGCGAAATCGGTTTCATATGAGGTTTTTAATTCAAGCATTTTAACTTGAGTATTAGCATCTGTTATCCTATAATAACTTCTTATTAGCAATAAATTAGCATCACTTAAATAACCTATGAACTCATCAAAGAATTTCGAATCATAGTAGAAAGTCTGAATCATACTGTTCAATTTTAAGCCCGAAGAACTAATTTTATCAGCTAGAGATTTCAGAGATTTCGCATCTTCATCACTGAGCTCTAAAGCTTTTTGGAAATTCTTTTCAACACTTTTAGTAGGAGCTTTTGCCCCTACATAAAATGTGAATGCAGGTAGCATAAGCTGAAGTGCAGTTACTAAAGCAGGGAGAAGTTCATTAACACCACTATATATTATAGAAAGATAGAAAGCATAGATCCAGCCGATTTTAATAATATTATCCACAAATATTCCAGCCAAGAAAGATAAATAATATCTTGTAATATCTTGTTTACCTATATTACTAGTGAGATTTTTAGAAAGATTGAAAATTTGTTCTGCAATTTTACCTCCTCCAACGTCTTTTAACTTAAATTTTATGCCATCGAGCCCTCTAACGATTGAAATTATCATGCCTGTAACAGATTCAACCACAAGATAAGCATCTGCAACAAAATAGAAGGATTTTTCAAAGAAACCATATGTAGATAAATCTGCTGCACCCTTTATTTCCGTTCTTTTTTTCCATGACGATTCACTTAGCGGAACTAACATTTGTTTCCTTAATTCTGAGTAAGAGATGTCTCTAAACTGATTAATAATAAAAGCACCTTGGAAAGTAGTCATATATGAGGAAAGTAAATTCGATAAACTTATTCTTCCTAGTTCAATAAATACAAGAAATTGATTGAAGAAGTTATGGATCATCATTAGAGTGTGTGCAATAATAAAAGAAACAGCTTGGAAAAATATTTCAAATAAGACATCCCCAATAAATTTACCTGAACTTATGAAATAAACAAGGAAAAATCTTATAATTTTAAAAGATAACGCGATCAATAAGGAAACATTTTCCTTTCCGGCAATTTTTGAAAGGACGTTATTAATAATAGGAGACATGATAGCATCTCTTAGAATTGGGAGGTTTAATATTGTCAATAATGCACCCTCACCAGTAAGAGCGCCTATTTTTAAAGCATCTAATTTGTTTAATGTGCCTTTCAAAAAAGAGTTGATCCCACCGAATTTCCTCTCGGTCCATTGGAAGAGATTTATTTTTTCTTCTTTGCCATTACTTATCGTTTTGATAAACTTGTTTTCAAATACCGTTAAGGTTATCAATAAAGCAGCTATTCTAGATATAACCAAGGTTAATGACTCAGCATACTTGTAATTTCTTAGCATTTCTGCTTGTAAAATTATTACTTTTGCAAGCTTACTCCAATAGTTTCCAGGATCGCTAAATCGATTTT